>Ga0255028_100026_pt1 | contig 45948 bp, 41 predicted proteins | sample DRGLUT_MetaT_FD_178168 | JGI IMG/M metagenome (GOLD analysis project Ga0255028, IMG submission 178168) | Metatranscriptome of freshwater microbial communities from Pennsylvania, United States - DR:GLUT (Metagenome Metatranscriptome) | ecosystem: Environmental > Aquatic > Freshwater > Creek...
CCCGACACGGCCCGCCCGACCGGCGCGCGGCCCGCGCCTGCCGCCGCTTCGCCGGCTGCTCCGCGCCCGCCGCTGACGCCCCGTCCGTCCACGGGTGAGCCGCGCAAGACCATCACGGCTGATTCGCGCAAGCCGCGCGACCTCAACTTCATGGCCCGTCCGGCCCCGGCGCCCGAGCCGGAGAAGAGCGCGACGCCGGCGACCGCGGCGCGCCCTGCCGGTGCGGGTGCGGCGGCGCGTCCGGCCGGACGCGGAGCCCAGACCAACGACGACGAGTCCGAGACCAAGCGGGTCATCCGCCGGCCGGGCATGCCGCTCAAGATCATCACGCCGCCCAAGACGCCGAAGTCTCCGGGCGGCGACCGCAACCGCGGCCGTCTGACCATCGCCACCGCCACGTCGGGTGAGGACGAGCGCACGCGCTCCGTCGCCTCGTTCCGCCGCCGCCAGCAGCGGATGAGCGGCCGTGGCCATGTCGAGCAGAAAGAGAAGCTGTCCCGCGAGGTGACGATCCCCGAGACGATCACCATCCAGGAACTCGCCAACCGCATGTCGGAGCGGGCCGTGGACGTGATCCGCATGCTGATGAAGCAGGGCGAGATCCACAAGATCACCGACGTGATCGACTCGGATTCAGCCCAGCTCATCGCCGAGGAACTCGGCCACACGGTGCGGCGCGTCGCCGAGTCGGACGTCGAGGAGGGCCTGTCCTCCGACGAGCCGGATCTGGAGGAGGATCTCGATCCCCGTCCGCCGGTGGTCACCATCATGGGCCATGTCGATCACGGCAAGACGTCGCTGCTCGACGCGATCCGCAAGGCCAACGTGGTTGAGGGCGAGGCCGGCGGCATCACCCAGCATATCGGCGCCTATCAGGTCGCGGCGCCGTCCGGCGACATGATCACCTTCATCGACACCCCGGGCCACGCGGCGTTCACGTCGATGCGCGCCCGCGGCGCCAAGGTCACCGACATCGTGGTGATCGTGGTGGCGGCCGATGACGGCGTCATGCCGCAGACCATCGAGGCCATCCAGCACGCCAAGGCGGCGGGCGTCCCGATGATCATCGCGGTCAACAAGATCGACAAGCCGGATGCGAAGCCGGAGCGGGTCCGCACGGAACTGCTGCAGCACGACATCCAGGTCGAGTCGATGGGCGGTGAGACCCTCGAGTTCGAGGTCTCGGCCAAGACCGGCGCCGGCGTCCCGGAGCTCCTGGAGGGTATCCAGATCCAGGCCGAGATCATGAACCTGCGCGCCAACGAGAAGCGCGACGGCGAGGGCACGGTCATCGAGGCGCAGCTCGACCGCGGTCGCGGCCCCGTGGCCACGGTTCTGGTCCAGCGCGGCACCCTGTTCACCGGCGACATCGTCGTGGCGGGCGCCGAGTGGGGCCGCGTGCGCGCCCTGATCGACGACCTCGGCGAGAACGTCCAGTATGCCGGCCCCTCGGTGCCGGTGGAGGTGCTGGGCTTCAACGGCACGCCCGATGCCGGCGACCGCGTCACCGTGGTGCCGAGCGAGGCTCGCGCCCGCGAGGTCACCGAGTATCGCGCTCGCCAGAAGCGCGAGCGCCAGAACGCCCGGACCGGCGGTGCCAACCGCTCGCTGGTCGACATGATGCGCGACCTCAAGGAAGGCGCCGGCCGCAAGGAGCTGCCGGTCGTCATCAAGGGTGACGTGCAGGGCTCGGTCGAGGCGATCTCGGGCGCGCTCGAGAAGCTCGGCAACGACGAGGTCGCGGCCCGCATCCTCCTGTCGGGTGTCGGCGGCATCACCGAGTCCGACATCACCCTGGCGCAGGCCTCGAAGGCGGTGATCATCGGCTTCAACGTGCGCGCCCTCAAGGAGGCCCGCGAGGCCGCCGAGCGGGCCGGCATCGAGATCCGGTATTACAACATCATCTACGACCTCGTGGACGACATCAAAGCCACGCTGTCCGGGATGCTGCCGCCGACCCTGCGGGAGGATCGCCTCGGCGAGGCGACGATCCAGGAGGTGTTCGAGGTCTCGAAGGTCGGCAAGGTTGCGGGTTGCCGCGTCACCGACGGTACCGTGGAGCGCGGCGCCCATGTCCGCCTGATCCGCGACAGCGTCGTGATCCACGAGGGCAAGCTGAAGACGCTCAAGCGCTTCAAGGACGACGCGAAGGAAGTCACCTCCGGCCAGGAGTGCGGCATGGCCTTCGAGAACTTCGAGAACATGCGCGCGGGCGACGTGATCGAGTGCTACCGGGTCGAAGAGATCCGCCGCACGCTCTGATAGTCCGGACCGGTCCGGACAGGGCGGCCGCGGCACCTGCCGCGGCCGTCTTTTCTTTTTTTCAGAACGTGAGCCGGCCACCCCAGCGGCGCCGGCCCGAGACAGAATGGCCCAGAAACCGACTTCCACCGGCCCCTCGCAGCGCCAGCAGCGCGTGGCCGAACTCGTGCGCCACGCGCTCGCCGAGGTGCTCCAGCGCGGTGACATCCAGGATCCGGTGCTCGGCACGCATGTCGTGACCGTGCCGGAGGTTCGGATGTCGCCCGATCTCAAGCTCGCCACCGCCTACGTCATGCCGCTCGGCGGCCTCGACGAGGCGCCGGTGATCGCTGCGCTGGAACGGCACCGGAAAGTGCTGCGCCAAGAGGTGGCGCGACGCGTGAACCTGAAATTCGCGCCGGAACTGCGCTTCCGCCGCGACGAGACATTCGATGAGGCGGCCCGCATCGATAAGTTGCTGCGGGACGAGCGCGTGCAGCGCGACCTCGAGACCGGGCGCGACGACGAACCGGAGACCGGGACGGGGCTTTGAGTGCCGTCACCGAGCAGAAAGGGACGGGGCGTCGACCCCGGGGACACGCGGACATGACGGTTTCCATGGAAGATCAGCCGCCGGCCGAGCGCGCCGCTCCAGCTCCGGGCGCGGAGCGCCGGAGCCCGGAGGGGCGGCGCCCGCAGCGCGGCCCCCGACCGGACCGGCCGAAGCGCCGGGACGTCTCGGGCTGGGTGATCCTCGACAAGCATGTCGGCATGACCTCGACCCATGCCGTCGCGGTGGTGAAGCGCGCCTTCAACGCGAAGAAGGCCGGCCATGCCGGCACCCTCGACCCGCTGGCCTCCGGCATCCTGCCGATCGCGCTCGGCGAGGCGACCAAGACCGTCCCATTCGTGATGGATGGCCGCAAGGCCTACCGCTTCACCGTGCAGTGGGGCATCGAAACCGACACCGACGATGCCGAGGGGCGACCCGTGGCGACCAGCGACGCGCGACCCGACCGCGCGGCGGTCGAGGCGGCGCTGCCGGCCTTCGTGGGGGCGATCGAGCAGGTTCCGCCGCGTTACTCGGCGATCAAGATCCAGGGCGAGCGCGCCTACGATCTCGCCCGCGAGGGCGAGGTCGTCGAACTCGTCGCCCGCCCGGTGCAGATCGATCGGCTCGCGGTCGTCGAGCATGACGGCGAGCAAACGGTGATCGAGGCCGAATGCGGCAAGGGCACCTACGTGCGGGCGCTCGCCCGCGATCTCGGTCGCATGCTCGGCTGCTACGGCCATGTTTCGGCCCTGCGCCGGACCCGCGTCGGCCCCTTCTCGGAGGCCGAGGCCTGCCCGGTCTCCGTGCTCTCGGAGGGCACCCCTGAAGCCGCGCTGGCCTATCTGCGTCCCGTCGAGACGGCTCTCGATGCGATCCCCGAAGTCGCGGTCTCGCGCGATCTGGGCCTGCGCCTCATGCGCGGCCAACCGGTGATCCTCCGGGGCCGCGACGCCCCAGTCGAGGGCAAGGCGTTCGCGACCTGCGCCGGAATCCTGGTCGCCGTCGGGGATGTCGAGCGCGGCGAGCTGGTGCCGCACCGGGTGTTCCACCTCGGCGGCACGGCCCCCGGCCGCAGCGCCTGACTCGGTGACCCCGCGCCGCCGGCGACGGCGGGTGCGGGGTTCCGGCCGGTTCGGATCGGGCTGAGGCGCGAGCGCGCAGGCGGAACGAACCTGGGCCGTGAGACTTTGGCCCCGGCGAAATGTCCGGGGTGGTGATGCGCGAACGCGATGTCGATGTGGCGGTGATCGGGGCCGGAACGGCCGGCCTCGCCGCGCATCGCGCCGCCACGGCTGCGGGTGCCCGCGCGGTGCTGATCGAGCGCGGACCGGGTGGGACCACCTGCGCGCGGGTCGGCTGCATGCCCTCCAAGCTGCTGATCGCTGCCGGTGCCGCCGCCCACGCAGCCCGCAGCACCGATCTGTTCGGCATCCGGGTCGCGGGCGTCACCGTGGACGGCCCGGCGGTGTTGAAACGCCTCCGCGCCGAGCGCGATCGTTTCGTCGCCAGCGTCTTCGAGGGGCTCGACGCGCTGCCGGACGACACCCGGATTGCAGGCAATGCCCGCTTCATCGACGCGCGCACCCTGATCGTCCAGGATCAGGCGGAGATCCGGTTCCGCACGGCTGTCATCGCCACGGGATCGAGCCCGGTCGTGCCGGACCCGCTCAAGGGATTGGGCGAGCGCCTCCTGACCACCGATACCCTGTTCGAGATCCCCGACCTGCCCAGCTCGCTGGCCATCCTCGGCGCCGGCGCCGTCGGGATCGAGATCGCCCAGGCGATGGCGCGGCTCGGCGTCGCGGTGACGGTCATCGATGCCGGGGACACCGTCGCCGGTCTGTCCGAGCCTGACCTCAACCGGCAGGCGATCGAGATTCTCGGTGCGGAGTTCGCGTTGCACCTCGGCGCCCGTATTCGGGAGGCCGCGCCGGACGGCGACGGCGTGCGCGTCGCCTGGACTGATCGTGCCGGACAACCGCAGGTCACCCGGGCGGCCCGCATTCTCGCCGCAGCGGGACGGTCCCCCAATCTCGCTGATCTCGATCTCGCGGCCGCCGGCCTGCGCGTCGGCGAAGGTGGGGTGCCGGATTTCGACCATCGCAGCCTCGTCTGCTCGGGGGCGCCCATCCTGATCGCGGGTGACGCGGATGCCTGGCGGCCGGTGCTGCACGAGGCGAGTCGACAGGGCGCGATCGCCGGAGCCAATGCGGCCGCCCTGGCGGCGGGCCTTGCCGTCGAGGCGCCTGCGCCCCTGCCAGGCTTCGCCCTCGTGTTCACACACCCGCAGGTTGCAGTTGTCGGAGCGCCTCACGATCCCACGGCGCAGGACCGCGTCGTTGGCGGAATGGACTTTTCCGGTCAGGGGCGGGCCCGCGTCGAGGGCCTGAACCGCGGGGGCATCCGTCTCTGGGCTGATCGGAACGGCCGACTGCTCGGCGGAGAGATGCTGGGCCCCGCCGCGGAGCACCTTGCGCATTTGTTGATCTATGTTCTTGCCGAAGGCCGCACGGTTCGGAGCCTGTGCGAGCATCCGGCATATCATCCTACAGTTGAGGAAGGACTTATGAGCGCGTTATCCGACCTCAAACAAAAGATGTACGAGTGTTGATCTTGTCGCGACCACAATCGTTGCGCTTAACCGATTGCGCCGTCATATCCGACTGAATGAGCTGGTTTCGTTCCTGATGCCGCCGAGCCAGGCCCCCGACATCGGCGTCGACCTCGACGTACTCGCGCCCGACGCGATCGACCGCCTGGACCAGGGCGTCATCGGTCTCGACGCGGCCGGAGCCGTCGTGGCGTTCAGCGAAGGCGCGAGCGCGATCTCGGGCCTGGCACGCGACGCCGTCCTGGGGCGCAACTTCTTCCGCGACGTGATGCCGGGCACCAACGTCCCGAGCTTCCGGGGCCGCTTCCTCGCCGGCGCGCGCCGCGGCGCCCTGGACGAGAGCTTCGACCATGTCTTCGGCCGGCTGCCCCAGCCGCTGCGCGCCCGGGTCCATATGCGTCACGGAAGGGCTGCTAAGGGTCGCGCGGTGACGTGGCTGACCATCGATCCGCTCGAGAGCCTTGGGGCCGGCCAGTCGCGCGAGGCCGTGATGACGGCGATCGGGCAGCGCGTTCGGGCCGAGCCGGTGGATGCCAGCATCTGCGAGCGTGAGCCGATCCACATCCCCGGCTCGATCCAGCCCAATGCCGTGATGCTCGCCGCCGATACGGTGAGCCTGCTGATCCTCGCCTATTCGGCCAACGTGTTCGAGATCGTCGATCCGGCCGAGCCGCCGCTGGCGGGCCGCCCGCTCGCCGATGTCCTGCCGGTGGCGTTCATCGAGGCGGTCCAGGCGCGTCTGGCGGGCGGAACCCTGGATGACGGCCGCTCGGTACGTCGCCGGCTGCTCCTTCCGGGCCGGAGCACGCCTTACCATGCCGTCGCCCATGCCCATGCCGGCCGGCTCATCGTCGAACTCGAGCTGGAGCCGGACTCGGTCGACGATTTTGCAACCGCCAGTCAGGTCGACGTCGAACTTGCGGTCGGCCGCCTGCGTGAGGCCGCGACCCTGGCGGATGCCGCCCGGATCGCCGCCCTCGAGATCCGCGCACTGACCGGCTTCGAGGCGGTGCTGGTCTACCGGTTCGACACGGACTGGAACGGCGAGGCGGTGGCTGAGGACAAGACACCCGATTGGTCGCGGAGCCTGCTCGGCCTGCGCTTTCCCGCCTCCGACATCCCCGCTCAGGCGCGTGCCCTCTACACCAAGGCCAAGAGCCGCTTCGTGATCGACCGCGACAGCGTGCCGGTCGGTCTGGTCACGGCGCCGGGCGCCGGAAACGGCCCGATCGACCTCACCTTCGCGCAGCACCGGACGCTGTCGCCGATCCACCTGGAGTACCAGCGCAACCTCGGCGTGAACGGGTCGATGTCGATTTCGATCATGGTCGAGGGACGGCTCTGGGGCCTGATGATCGGCCATCACCGCCGTCCACACTACGTCACCCCGGAGACCCGCTCAGCCGCGGCGGTGCTCACCGACGCCTTCGCCATGCGGGTGCAGGAGATCGAGTCCCGCCGGCTCTGGGACGAGCGGCAGGCCCATCTCGATGTCGAGGGGCGCCTCGTGCGTGGGCTGACCCGCTCCGACGATTTCGTGGCGGCCCTGACCGGCGGCGCGACCACGCTCCTCGATCTGTTCAACGCCTCGGGCGCCGCCATCGTCTCGGGCGAGCGGGTCACGCAGATCGGCCGGACGCCGCCGCCCGACATGATGGCGCGGATCGCCGACTGGCTGCGGGAACGCGTTCCGTCGGGGGAGAGCGTCTACGGCAGCAACGCTTTCACCACCGAGTACCTCGCGGCGGCGCCCCACCGCGAGATCGCCAGCGGCCTGCTGGCCGCCTTCGTGGACGAATCGCGCGAGAACCTGCTGCTCTGGTTCCGTCCCGAAGTGCCCAGCACGGTCACGTGGGGCGGCGACCCGCGCAAGCCTGTTCTCGCCGGAAGCGGCCCTGTCGCCGTGCTGCCGCGCCGCTCCTTCGAGCGCTGGGTGGAGGAGCGCACCGGTTTCGCGAGTCCCTGGGCGGAATGGCAGCTCCAGCTCGCGGCCTCGCTGACCGAGGCCGTGGAGGGTGTCGTGCTGCGCCAGCGCCGCAAGATCGACGAACTGACCAGCCTTCTGGCCGAGAAGGAGCGCCTGCTCGAGCAGAAGGATTTGCTGACCCGCGAGATCGACCACCGGGTGAAGAATTCCCTGCAGATCGTCTCCGCCTTCCTGCAGATGCAGCGGCGGCAGATCGCCGACGGCGAGGCCCGGCAGGCCTTCGCCGATACCTCCGCCCGGGTGATGAGCGTCGCGCGGGTGCATGACAGCCTGTACCAGGCCGAACGCTTCGACGAGGTCGATCTCGGCCAGACCATCGAGAGCCTGTGCAACGATCTCGCGGGGCTCGCCGGCGACGGGCACGCCGTGGATCTGTCCGCGGAGCCTGGCCTGATGGTGCCCTACCGCAAGGCGGTCGCGCTCTCGCTGATCGCCACGGAACTCGTGACCAATGCCTTCAAATATGCCGCGAACCCGGCCGGCGGCGGTCGCGTCGAGGTGAAGGTCTCGGCCTCCGGTCCCGGCGAGATCCAGCTCCGGGTCTGCGACGACGGCGCCGGCCTCCCCGACGACTGGGCCGACGCCAAGGCCCGCGGCAAGGGCTCGGGGCTGGGCATGAAGCTGATCCGGGCCATGCTGGACCAGATCAATGCCCGGCTCGACGTCGCCAACAATCCCGGCGCCTGCTTCACGATCACCGCGTGAGCGCCGCCGCAGCGATGGTCCGCGACAGCCTGCATGCCAGGCTTCGGGCGGCGACGGGACCGGCCCACCAAGCCCTGGAGGATTCCCTCGACTGGCGGGCGCGCGTCGCGACGCTGCCGGGCTATCGCACCCTGCTGGCACGGCTCCACGGCTTCCATGCGGCCTGGGAGCCTGTGATCGGCGCGGCACTCGCCGACGAGGCCTTTCTCGCACCGCGCCGCCGCCTTGCGCTGCTGGCCGCGGACCTCCACCATCTCGGGCTGGGTCCGGACGCGGTGGCCGCCCTGCCGCTGCCGGAGCTCAACGATCGCGACGGGCCCGTGCTTCGGGGACCCGCCGCGGCCACGGGGGCGCTATACGTGCTGGAGGGCTCGACCCTGGGCGGCAAGGTGATCGGCCGGCACATCGCCAACCTGCATGGCCTCTCCGGGGCCGGGCTCGCCTATTACCGGGCGCATGGCGCGGCCGCCGGGTCGATGTGGGCGGCCCTCCGGGCGCGGCTCGAGATCTTCGCGGACGATCCGGTGGCGGAAGCGGAGCTGACCGGTGCCGCAATCGCCACCTTCGCGGCGATGCGCGCCTGGCTGAATCCCGCGCCCGAGGGTACAGCCGGCCACTGAGCGCCGCAGATACGGCCAGCGGGCGTGCGGGCTTCCCATGTAAGCCAGCAGGCCCGGCATTTGACGGCCTGCATCGGAACGGCTGTCACTGCGGGTGGATCAATCCCGTCGAACAGGCCCGCTCACCGATGCTCGTCTTCGCGCTTCCCGCCTTGCTCGCTGTCCTGGCAGGAGCCGGCCTCGTCCTGCAGCAGATCCTGAACGCGAACCTGCGCGCCGGGCTCGCCTCGGCGTCGTGGGCGGGCTTTGCCAGCTACGCGGTCGGCCTCGGCTGCATGGCGCTCCTGGCCGCAGCCCTGCGCGATCCCGTGCCCACGGCGAGCGTGGCGGGGCGCATTCCGTGGTGGACCTGGACCGGCGGCCTGTTCGGTGCGCTCTTCATCGGGCTGGCGATCCTGCTCGTCCCGAAGCTCGGCGCCGCGACCTTCTTCGCCCTTTTGGTGACGGGGCAGATGCTCGCCTCGATCCTGTTCGATCAGTTCGGCCTGCTCGGCTTGGCGCAGCGATCCGTCGATCTCCCGCGGCTGATCGGGGTCGGGCTCCTGATCGGCGGCGTCGTGCTGATCCGCCCATAGGAAGCGCGGCGGGCTCTCTACGGCGTCTCGGCCAGCAAGCCGTCGACGAACTGCGCCAGCCCGGTGCGGCGTGCGCGCTTGAGCCGCTCGGCCGCCAGGATCCCCTGGAGAGCCTTGAAGGCGTTCTGCAGGTCGTCGTTGACGATGACGTAATCGTACTCGACCCAGCGCTGGATCTCGGTCCGGGCGTTGGCGAGACGCTTCTCGATGGTGTCCGCCGAATCCTCGGCCCGGCGCTCGAGACGCTGGCGCAACTCGGCCATGCTGGGCGGCAGGATGAAGGCGGTCACGACATCCTGGGCCAGCTTCGCGCGCACCTGCCGCGTGCCCTGGTAATCGATGTCGAAGATCATGTCCCGGCCGGCCCCGAGCACTTTCTCCACCGGCCGGCGGGGCGTCCCGTAGTAATTGCCGTGGACCTCGGCCCATTCGAGCAGGTCGTCGCCGCTGCGCAGGTCCTCGAACGCCTCGCGATCGATGAAGTGATAATGGCGCCCGTCGATCTCGGACGGGCGGCGGGAGCGCGTGGTCACGGAGATCGACAGGTCGAGCGCCCAGGCCGGATCCTGCGCGATCGCCCGCGTCAGGGTGGTCTTGCCCGCCCCGGAGGGCGACGACAGAATCAGGATCAGCCCACGCCGCGCGATGGGGTTGGCGGCGCCGCCGGCCGGCTCGGTCATGCGCGTGGCTCCGCGGGGTTGGGCATCCATATCCTCACGTCTCGACCCGTCATTCGATGTTCTGGACCTGCTCGCGGAACTGCTCGACCACCGCCTTCAGGTCGAGCCCGATCCGCGACAGGGTGATGTCGTTGGCCTTCGCGCACAGGGTGTTGGCCTCGCGTCCGAATTCCTGGGCCAGAAAGTCGAGGCGGCGGCCGATGGCGCCGCCGGCGGCCAGCAGCTCCTGGGCGCTGGCAACGTGCGCCCGGAGGCGGTCCAGCTCCTCGCGCACATCCGCCTTCCCGGCGAGCAGCATGGCCTCCTGATGCAGACGGTCGGGATCGAGGCTGCTGCCGCCCAGCGCCGCCACGGCGGCGGCCAGGCGCGCGCGCACCGCCTCGGGCTGGCGCGCCGGGTTGTCCTCCGCAGCCTGCGTCAGCGCGGCGATCCGGGCGACCTGGGCGCCGACGACCTGCTCCAGCTGCCGGCCCTCGGCGCGGCGCGCCTCGACGAGATCCGCGACCAACCGGACGACGCCCTCGGCGAGATCCCGGGTGAGCGCCTCGAGGTCCGTCGCCTCGTCTTCCGTCTCGATCACGCCGCGGATGCCGAGCAGCCCGTCCAGGGTGGCGGGCGCCACGCCCTCGGGGACCGGCACCCGGGCCACGGCTTGCGCCAGGCTGGCCAGAAGGGCCTCGTTGATCCGGACCCGCGACGTCGCCTCCGGCCGGGTGAGGGCCAGCGTCAACTGGCACTGGCCGCGGGTGAGGGTCTTCTGGAGGGCCGTGCGGGCGGTCTCGCCGACGCCGTCATGGCCGGCCGGCACGCGGACGCGCACGTCAAGGCCGCGCCCGTTGACGCTGCGGACCTCCCAGGCCCATTGCACCGGCCCGGTGGTGCCCGCCGCGCGGGCGAAGCCGGTCATGCTCGCGATCTGGGCCATGGCGACCCCCATCCCCCCTCGAAGATCGGGGCCTGTAGCACGGATCTGTGGGTGGGGAAGAGGTCGGTCGGTTCGTCGGCGTCGGCGCGGGCTTCGGAGGAGAGCGGCGCGGCGGGATCACGCGCCCGGCTGACCCTGCGTGACCGCCGCCGCATCCATCCACATCAGCTCGATCACGTGGCCGTCGAGATCCTCGAGGGTGCGGCCGTACATGATCTCGCCCATCGCCTGCGGGGCCCTGAGGTCGGCGCGTCCGCCGGCGTCGACCGCCCGCGCGACGCGCGCATCGACCGCGGCCCGGCTCTCCTCGGACAGGCAGATCAGCACCTCGGTGGCGGCGCGGGCGTCGGCGATCGGGCGCGGCGCGAAGCTGGCGAAATGCGCGTGGCTGAGCAGCATCACCACGATCGCGTCGGAGAACACCATCGCGGCGGCCGTGCCTGGCTGGGAGAAGCGGGCGTCCCGCTCCGCCCCGAGGGCCGCGTAGAAGCCGGCCGCCCGCTCGACGTCGGCGACGGGCAGGTTCACGAAGATCATCCGGGACATGCGGCGCTCCCTCCCGCGGCAGGCGGCTCAAGGTCGGGCCGCGCATCTCGAAAACGGCCGGACCGCGATCCGGCCCCGGCCGTCAGCGCCGGCCGCGCTGTGCCGGTGCCGGCTCGGCGAGGGCCGGGACGGTCTTCGGCGAGCCCAGATCGTAGCTGCGGTTCTTCAGCGGATCGAGTCGCGTGCCCTCGGAGGCGTCGAACGCCCGCGAACTCGGCGCCCCGGTCTCGAGGAAGGCCGCGTTCGTGTTGGTCCCGTTGGCCGCGGGCGCGCCGCCCGGCGCGTAGGCCGAGGCGCGGCCCGGCGTCGCCGGATCGGGGCCGGGCTCGACCTTGTCGACCGCATCCGGCGGCGCCTGCCGGTTCTTCTCCACCGCGCGCCAGCGTGCGACGTTGCGCTGATGCGCTTCGAGCGAATCGGCGAAGGCGTGCCCGCCGCTTCCGTCCGCCACGAAGAAGAGGTCCTTGGTCCGCGAGGGGTTGGCGACCGCCTCCAGGGCGGCCCGGCCGGGATTGGCGATCGGCCCCGGCGGCAGGCCCTCGATCACGTAGGTGTTGTACGGCGTCGGCCGGTCGATTTCGGACCGCATGATCCCGCGGCCGAGGGTGCCGCGGCCGCCCACGAGCCCGTAGACGATCGTCGGATCGGATTGCAGCTTCATCCGCTTGTTCAGGCGGTTGATGAACACGCCGGCCACCCGCGGCCGCTCGTCGGCCCGGCCGGTCTCCTTCTCGACGATCGACGCCAGGGTGACCATCTCGGCCGGGGTCCGGACCGGCACGTCGGCGCTGCGCCGGAGCCAGATCTGGTTCAGCACCTCGCGCTGCTTGGCCTTCATCAGGTTGACGATCTGCTGGCGGGTGGCGCCGCGCTCGAACTTGTAGGTGTCGGGCAGGAGCGAGCCTTCCGCCGGGATGTCGCCGATCTCCCCCGCGAGCACGTCGTTGTCGTTGAGGCGGGTCACGATCTGCTCGGAGGTCAGGCCCTCCGGGAACGTGATGGCGTGCTGGACCTGCCGGCCGGTGGCGATCGTATCGAGCGTGTCGGCGATGCTCGCATGCGCCCTGAACACGTACTCGCCGGCCCGGAGCGCGGGCCTGCCGCCGAACCGGGCGGCGAACTCGAACAGGCCGGTATGGTCGATCACGCCCTCGCGCTTCAGCGTGTCGGCAATCTCGCCCGTCCCGCTGTGGGTCGGGATCACCACGACCTTGTCGGCCGCGAGCGGCCCCGGCTCGCGCACCTGCCTTTGGAACAGCGTGATCCCGATCATCGCGGCGATGGCGAGGACCACCGCGAAGGTCAGCGCCCCGCTGATGATGCCCACGAGCCCGCTCCGCTCGCGCTCGGGCTTCTCCGGCGGCGGCGGGGCGGCGGTCGGCTTGATCGCCTCGCCGGGCGAGCGCGGCGAGAGCCGCTGCGGCAGGGCCGGCCCGTCCGTCGGATCCAGCGCGGTGGTCTCGGGCGCGGGGGGCTTTGAGCGGCGGAAGAACATCGGGATCCTGTCTGGGCCCGCGCGACCCGTGACGCGTCGCGGGCCGGGATCGGCTGCCCGCAACCGGGTGCGCACGTCGAGGGCTCCGACCCTAGCCGTGTTTGTGGCGAAAATGCCGTTTTGCGGCGCGAGAGGCGACGGATCGATGCCCTCAGTCGGGGGGCTGACAGGCGGTGCAGAAGAAGGTCGAGCGGTTGGCCTGCACGATGCGGGTGATCGCGCCGCCGCAGCCCGGCCGGCTGCAGGGCAGGCCGACCCGGTCGTAGACCCGGAAGGCGTGCTGGAAGGCGCCCGAACGACCATCGGTCTGCGCGTAGTCGCGCAGGGTCGAGCCACCGGCCTCGACCGCCGCCTCCAGGACCGTCACGATCGCCTTCGCCAGGGCGTTGGCCTTGGCCGTCGGGCGACCGTCGGGCTTGGCGAGGCTCCCGGCCGGCGCTTCCGGATGCAGGCGCGCCCGGTGCAGCGCCTCGCAGACATAGATGTTGCCGAGGCCCGCGATCAGCCGCTGGTCGAGGAGCGCGGCCTTCAGCGGCGCCGACTTGTGGCGGAACAGCCGCGCGATCACCGCCCCCGTGAGCCCGTCCAGGGGCTCGACGCCCATCCGGGCGAAGTGGCGGCAGGCGGCGAGATCCGCGCTCGGGACGAGATCCATGAAGCCGAAGCGGCGGGCATCGTTGTAGGTGACCGTGGCGCCGCTGCTCATCGCCATCACCACGTGGTCGTGCTTGGGGGTGCCCTGGGCCCCTTCGAGGTAGAAATCTCCCGGCGACAGGTTGCGGCCGTCGGGCAGCGCCACGTCGAACCGCCCGCTCATGCCGAGATGCATGATCAGCGTCTCGCCGGAATCGAGGTCGGCGGTCAGGTACTTGGCCCGGCGCGCGAGATGCGTGACGGCGCGCCCCTCCAACCGGGCGGCGAAGCGCTCCGGGAACGGGAAGCGCAGGTTGGCCCGGCGCAGGGTGACGCGGCTGAAACGCGCGCCGACCAGGGCGGGCGCCAGGCCCCGGCGCACCGTCTCGACTTCGGGAAGCTCCGGCATCTCTCGAACGGCTGTGTGCACGGCGCCGCGTGCGCCGTGTGTCGATATCGGCGCGAACGGGCCCTGCCGCAACAGCATGGCCCCGCGCGGTTTGACGCCCCATTGGGTCGAGCAAGACGGCCAGAAGGCGCCTCGGGGCGGGGGAGGCCGAAGGCCCTGCCCCCGTTGGACGATCCAAGCCGGAACGCAGCGCGATGCCCTATCGGCGCCGCAGGCGCACATACAGCGCGCCGCCGCCACCGTGGTGGCGGGCGGCCTCCTCGAAGCCGAGGACGATTCCGCGCAAGTCCGGCCCCCGAAGCCAGTGCGGCACGCTGCGGCGCAGGACTCCGCGCTCGGCGAAGGCCTCGGAATAGCCCGGTCCGCCCTTGCCGGTGACGACCAGCACGTAGCCATGTCCGGCGGCCCGCGCCCGCAGCAGGAAGCCCGTGAGCGCGGCATGAGCCTCCGCCTGCACCATCCCGTGCAGGTCGATCCGCGCCTCGATGGCGAGGCGCCCGCGGCGCAGGCCGACCTTGGCGGTCCGCTCCAGCCCCGCGCTCGGCGTGTTGTGCTGCGGCGGCGCCTGATAGGGGGCGGCGGTCACAGGATGCAGCGGTGACGCTGCCGGCTTGGGCGGAGGCTTCGCACGCGGTTTCTTGGCGACCGGTGCCGCGCTCGGCTTCAGGATCGGGGTCGACAGTGCCGGCATGGTGGCACCCGGCGTCGCCGGGACAGGGGCGGCATCGGGGATCGGCGGCGCGCGTCCGGGCAGCGGGGTCACCAGCTTGGCGATCGCGTCCCACAGCCGGACCTCGCCCGCGCTCAGGCGGCGCCCGCGGCGGGGCGGCCTCACGGCGCCCGCTCCTGCGCCGGGTTGCGCTTCGGCAGCAGGACCACCAAGCCGATGGCGTCGCGCAGGTTTCCGGCGACGATGCCGGCCTTGGCACCGGTGCCGACGAAGAGATCGCCGCGGGCCGGCCCGACGATCGCCGATCCGGTGTCAGCGGCGATCACGAGGCGCCCGGCCTCGCCTCCGGCTCGATCGGGCAGCTTTCCGGCGAGCCAGAACGGCAGCCCGTAACGCCACAGGCCGGCATCCACCGCGAGGCTGTAGCCGGGGCTCAAGGGCGCGTTCGCGGCGCCCGGGGGACCGAGAGCCGGATCCGCCACCTCGGCGAGGCGGAAGAAGATGTAGGAGGCGTTCGCACGGATCAGCCGCCGGCCGGCGTCGGGATGGTCGCGCAGCCACCCGGTCCAGCGGGCGAGCGTCAGGCCTTCGAGGGGCAGGTGCCCCGCCTGCACGATCAGCTTGGCCACCGCCGTGTAGGGCTGACCGTTGCGCCCGTCATACAGCACCCGCACCGCGCGCCCGTCCGGCAGGCGGACACGCCCTGAGCCCTGCACCTGCAGCACGAGCAGATCGACGGCGTCGCGCAGCCACAGGATCGGCCGTGCGCGCGCGCCGAGTGCCCCGTCCTCGATGGCGGCGCGGTCGGGGTAGGGAACGAACCCGGCGGGGGTGGCCCGTGCGGCCCGCAGGGACGGATCGAGGCCGGGGCGGGTCTCGCCGGGGCCGAGGGAGACGAGATCGTCGGGGCGGGCGAGCACCGGCGTCGGGAACTCGGCGGCGGCATCGAGGGACCCATCGAGTTCCGGCTCGAAATAGCCGGTCAGGAAGCCGGGCTGCCCGGCTCCCGGCCGCTCCACGCGGAACGCGTCGAAATGGTCGCGGAAGAACGTGGCGGCATCCGGCACGTCGCCCACGGACGCCGCGCAGGCCTCGGCCAGGGCTTCGGGATCGCCCGCCACGCCCGCGGGCTGCGGCAGGGCTGGCGGCGGCGCGGCGCAGACCCGGCGGAAGGCGTCGCGCGCGGCGCCGGGATCCGAGCCGGGAAAGCCCGGCAGGGTCTCGATCGCCACGGGGGTCAGGACGGCGCCGCCGATCCTCTCCGGGGCGGCGCTGGCCGGACGGGACAGGACAAGCGGGGTCAGGATAAGCGCGGCGGCGACGGTGGCCGGAACGGTTCCGAATGAGAGGCCGGATGAGAGGCTTGGCAGCGGCACGGCCGGGCTGCCACGCGTTCAGGCGCCGGCCTCGGTGGCCACGAGCTGCCAGTTCGGGTCGCGCGAGCCGAGGGTGCGGGCGAAGGTCCAGACATCCGGCACCTCGACCACGGTCTCGGCGCTGCCGTCGACCACCTTGCCCTCCGCGTTGCGGGTGGCCGTGATGAGGTTCGACAGGAAGCGCACCGTCACCTGCGCGACACGGTTGCGCACTTCCACGGCGACGATTTCGGCCTTGTCGATCGAGACGAAGGTGGTCTCCAGCGTCTGCCGGTTGCGCTCGCGCTCGACGATCGCCCGCTCGAACGCCTCGCCGACCTCCTTGGACAGGAGCCCGCGCAGGGTCTTCCGGTCGCCCTTTGCGAAGGCGATCATGATCGCCTCGTAGGCCGATTTGGCGCCCTCCAGGAAGGTGCGCGGATCGAAGCCGGGCTCAGCCTGGACGCAGGCCTCGAGGCCGCGCGCGATCTCGGAGCCGGGCTCGGCGATCCCGCGCCAGTCCCGAGGCGCCGCGGCCGGCGGCGGCGCGGGCTGAACCCGGTCGGCGCCCGGCAGGCGCACCACGTTGTCGCCCTCCGACCGCGCCTGGGGCTCGGTCCGGCTGCGGTCGACCGGCTTGAACGGCGAGCGCTCCGCTCCGGTCTTCTGGCCGAGCACCGAGCGCAGACGCCAGATCACGAAGACTGCGAGCGCGAGGAAGATGATGGTCGTAACGTCGAAACTGTCCTGCATCACCGATCCGATGGTGGCCGCGGCAAGACCCTGTGCCGGTTGCTCAGGTCAGACGCGGTGCGGCGCCGTCGAGGCGCGCATAAATCCTGCCGACTCATATCCGACCAACGCGTCCGGAGCGAGCCGGTTGTACACGTGCGGTGTCGGCTCGCGCGGCTCGATCCCGATATGGGTCGCTCGGGTCGGCAACGCCAGCGTCGCACCAGCTCGCTTGTCCAGGGATGGTCCGCGTGTTAGCGGCCCTGCCGTTTGGGCAGTTCCGCGGCTTTATCCGGCGGCACCCGCCGCGACACCAACACGCGCCGGCCGCGCCGGCTGATCGAGAAGGATGATCCGCATGGCCGATTCTCCGGCAGCGAACGGCAACGGCGGCGGCATGCCGCAGGGCGACGTGCCGACCATCAACGCCCTGGCGCAATACACGAAGGATCTCTCCTTCGAGAATCCGAACGCGCCGCGCTCACTGCAGCCGAAGGAGGGCCAGGGGCCGCAGATCAACATTCAGGTCAACGTCAACGCGCAGCAGCTCTCCGAGACCGATTTCGAGGTCGAGTTGAAGCTCGAGGGCGATGCCAAGGTCCAGAACGAGGTGCTGTTCGCCTTCGAGGTGACCTACGCGGGGGTGTTCCGCCTGCTGAACATCCCGGCCGACCAGATCCATCCGGCCGTGATGATCGAGTGCCCGCGCCTGCTCTTCCCGTTCGCCCGCCAGATCGTGGCCGAGGCGGTGCGCAACGGGGGCTTCCCGCCCCTGTACATCGACCCGATCGATTTCGTCGGTCTCTACCGGCAGAAGGTGATCGAGCAGCAGGGCGCCCAGGGCCCGCTCGCCTCCTGAGGCCCACGACCGGCGGCCCGTCAGCGGCCGCCGGGGTTGCGGTAGGCCGCCGCCAGGGCGCGCAGGGCCTGGGCGGCGCTCCCGTCGAGGCGGCGGGCGCGCAGCACGATCCAGGTCCGGGGCAATTCGGGCAGGCCGAGCCGCGCGCCGACCTCCGCGGCGCCCGGGGGCGCGGTGCTCGGCGCGAGGGCCGCGATCGCGAGGCCGGCCGTGACCGCTGCCCCGACCGCCAGCACCCCGCCGCCGACGAAGACCTCGGTCCAGGGCAGGCCCGCCGCGTCGAGGACGCGCGTCGCGGCACCCCGGACATTGCACGGACCGGCGAGACCCGCGAGCCGCAGCGGCTCGCCCGCACGCGGCGCGGGAAAGTCCGGCGCGGCAAACCAGCCCAGGCGCTCCTCCGCCAGCACCGTTCCGTCGTGCCCGGAGGCTGATTCCGTACGGAGGATCACGGCGTCGTAGCCGCCCTCGCCGGGCGTGTCGAAGGCGCTCGCGAGATCCCGCGAAGGCACGATCCGCACCTCCGTGACGAGACCGGCCCCGTCGAGGCCGAGCCGCCTCAGCAGCGCGGGCAGGCTTGGCCCGGCGACGTGGTCGCTGATGCCGAGGCTCAGCCGGGCCGGCACCGTCGCGGCGACCTCCGCCAGCGCGCTGTCATGTGCCTCCAGAAGCCGCCGGGCCGCCGGCAGGAACTGTGCCCCCTGACGGGTCAGGGCGACGTGCCGCGGTGTCCGGTCGAGAAGGCGCGTGCCGAGCCTGTCCTCCAGGCGCTTGAGCCGCAGGCTGATCGCCGCCTGCGAGGTGGCAAGCGCCTCGGCCGCACGCGTGAAGCTGCCGAGATCGGCCACACGCACGAAGGTCAGGACACCGTCGAGATCGAGGGGAGGTACAGTCATAAGCAAGTGAAATGACAGATATCGTCTGCGATATGTCGCAGTTATCAAACGACCGTGCAAGCCTGTCGACCCCAACGAGGTTTGCCCGATGCTGATCGCCCGATACCGTCACCGCCTGCCGGCCGACTACGACATGAAGCGCATCCGTGATCGCGTCGCTGAGCGGGCGCCCGCCTGGGACGCCATCCCGGGGCTGGTCTTCAAGGCAGTCACGATCGAGGAGCAGGCACGGGCGGGGGCGGCGAACGCCTACAGCTCACTCTACCTATGGCAGGATGCCCGCGCGGCCGCCGCCTTCCTGGCCGCTCCGGCTTTCCGGGCCGTCGTCGACAGCTTCGGGCGGCCGCGCGTCGAGACCTGGCTGCCCGCGGCCGTCGATTTCGGGCCTGCCACCACGGCCCTTTTTCTGTCGGAGGAGACGCGCCTCGTTGCCCCCGAGGAGGATCTCGCCAGTCTGAGCGAGGCCGAACGGTCGCGCGGCCGCGCCATCGCCGGCGAGACAGGCATCCTCGGAACATTGGCCGGCCTCGATCCCGAGGTCTGGCGGCTGACCCGCTTCACGCTCCGGTCTGAGCCGCTCGCCGGTACGCCCGCCGTCGCGATCGCACATCTCGCCCATCCCGGCCTCGCGGCGGCGCGCGGCCACTGATCACCCGGCTTCCTTGGAGTGTCTCGATGCCCCTGACCCGTATCTCCCTGCGCGCCGGCACGACGGAGGCTTATCGCGCCGCCCTCGTCTCCGGCATCTACGCCGCGATGCGCGAGACCTATGCGGTGCCGGACGGCGACCTGTTCACGGTGATCCACGAGCATGCGGCGGCGGATTTCATCTTCAGCCCGGAATATGTCGGCATCCGCCACGGTGAGAATCTCGTGATCGTCCAGATCGTCGCGAGCGCCACCCGCAGCACCGCACAGAAGCGGGCCCTCTACGCCGCCATCGCCGGCAATCTCGGCCGCGATCCCGGGTTGGATCCGGCCGAAGTCGTCATCGTCCTCGTCGAGGTCTCGCCCGAGAACTGGTCCTTCGGTCACGGCCTGATGACGTATGGACCTTCCGAATCCTGACCGCGCGACGCGGATTCGTGCGGTCCACAGGTCCGGCGGCATCCGTGCGCGGTTTGGTGACGCGACGGGCGGCCCGGGCTTGACCGTAACCGGGGGCAAGTCCAGGTCCGGGGCCCGAAACGGCTCCCGGATCGCATGGCTCCCACCGCTAACCTTGCCCTGATCAACCTGTTCATCGGGGATATCCAGGGCGGCCTCGGGCCGTTCCTGGGAACCTGGCTGGCGGAGGCAGGGTCTTGGAGCCCCGCGCGGGTGGGGTTCGTCATCACCCTGGTCGGGTTCGGCACTCTGTTCCTCAGCGGCCCGTTCGGCGCCCTGGTCGACCGCTCGCGCTCGCCGCGCCTCCTGATCGCCCTGGCCTGCGGGGCGATCCTGGCGGGCACGCTGCTGCTGCTTCCGGCCCGCAGCTTCCCCGCCGTGCTGTGCGCACAGCTTCTCGCGGCGGCGGGCGGCACCCTGCTGCTGCCCGCCGTCGCGGCCCTCACCCTCGGCATCGTCGGCAAGGACCGTTTCCCGAAGCAGCAGGGCCGCAACCAAGCGTTCAATCACCTCGGCATCCTGATCGCAGCCGGCGGCATCAGTCTCGGCACGGGCTATTTCGGCCCCGCAATCGCGTTCTGGGTCCTGGGTGGGATGGCGGTCGCGGCGATCGTCGCGACGCTGACCACACCGACCGGCGCCTGGAGTCGCCGCCGGGCCGTCGGCTGGAAGGAGGACGACGCGGATGAGCCGGAGCGCAGCGGCATCCGGCAGGTTCTCGGAAACCGCCGGCTGCTGGTGCTGACCGTGGCGCTGACCCTGTTCAACCTCGGTAACGGCGGCATGCTCTCGCTGCTCGGCCAGAAGCTCGTCGCCAGCAACGCGGACGCCACCACCTGGACGGCCCGCTACGTGATGGTTGCGCAACTCGTGATGGTGCCGGTGGCGCTGTTCGCCGGATCGCTCGCCGACAGGCGGGGCCGCCGCCAGATGTTGATGGTCGCTTTCGCGGTCCTGCCGGTCCGCGCGCTGATGTCGGGCCTGATCGACGATCCGGTCTGGCTGATCGCCGCCGAGGTGCTGGACGGCGTGGCCTCGGGCATCGTCGGCGTCGCCGTGCCGGTGGTGGTGGCCGACCTGACCTGGGGCTCAGGCCGGACCCAGACGGCGCTGGGCAGCGTCAATGCGGTGCAGGGCGTCGGCGGCGCCCTGTCGAGCTGGTACGGGGGCTTGGCGTACAGCATGGTCGGCTGGACCGGCGCATTCCTCGCCCTCGGATTACCAGCGCTCGTCGCCTTGGCGCTGGTGATCTGGCTCGACGCAACCCCCGAACCCGGTCGCCGTCGCCGTCGGCGGGAACGGCACAGCGCCGCCGTCCAGAGGGCTTGAGCCGGCAGCACGATCCAAAGGTTCGCATCGACCCGTCTCTGCGAGCGCAGCGTAGCATTCCAGACGGCGCTGCGCTCTCCGGCCTCGCGCGCCACTTCGCGACGCGCGCAGACGGCGACGTCGCGAACAGCGGGCCCCTGGAAATGCGAAAGCCCGGCCGAGGCCGGGCTTCGGAATGACGTTCGTGTCGATCAGCCGATATGCGGGCTGCCGGTGGCGGCCGGGAAGCGATCGGCCAGGGCTCGGCGCAGCTTCTCCAGGGCGCGGTTCTCGATCTGGCGGACCCGCTCCTTCGAGATGCCGAGGCGCTGCCCGAGGGCTTCGAGGGTCGCCTGATCCTCGGCGAGGCGACGCTCGCGCAGGATGCGCAGCTCGCGCTCGGACAGCACGGTCAGCGCCTGCTGCAGCCAGCTGAGGCGACGCTCGCCATCGACCGTCGCGCTCACGGTCTCGTCCGGCAGGGCCGCACCGTCGACCAGAAAGTCCATGCGCTCCGAGGAGGCGTCGTTGTCCTCGCCCACGGGGGCGTTGAGCGACATGTCCGGACCGGACAGGCGCGCGTCCATCAGAGCCACGTCATCGCGAGAGACGCCGATGGCGCTGGCGATGCGGCGGTGGATCTCGTCACCGACATGCTCTTCGGTCGATTGCATCAGCCGGGCGCGCAGCCGGCGCAGGTTGAAGAACAGGGCCTTCTGGGCCGACGACGTGCCGCCGCGTACGATCGACCAGTTGCGCAGGATGTAATCCTGGATCGAGGCCCGGATCCACCACGTCGCGTAGGTCGAGAAGCGAACGTCCCGCTCGGGCTCGAAACGGGCGGCCGCTTCCATCAGGCCGACATGCCCCTCCTGCACGAGATCGGCCATCGGCAGGCCGTAATGACGAAAACGCCCCGCCAGGGCGATGACGAGGCGCATATGGGCCGAGATCAGGCGGTGCAGGGCGCGCTCGTCACGATCGTCCTTCCAGCGGACGGCGAGGCCGCGCTCTTCCTCCCGGGCCAGGAAGGGCGCCTCCATGGCAGTCCGTATGAACTGCCGACGAATTCCCGCGATCTCAGCCATCCGCCTGCCTCTTGTTGTCGAGTGCTGTTGCGGCGCCGGACCTGCTGCCCGGCGCGCAGGCGTCACCGAGGGGCGACGCCAGGCAACCGACAACGGAAGGCTCAACGCGAAAGTTCCGCCGCGTTGCCCCAGAATGCGACAGCCGCCCGGCCACGATTTCGTGTTCTGTCGGGATGACATGGGCTTGGCCGCCGCTCTGTCCAGTCCCCGATCCTGCGAAGATGCCCCGGCGGCCGGCAGCGGCGGCGTCTGCAGCCCAAAAAAAACCCGGCCACAAGGGCCGGGTCTGCTGTTGTCTCAGGGCGTGGCCGGCCTCAGGCCGCCTCCTCCTGAATGTCGTCGCCTTCGCTTTCACCCTCGGCTTCAGCCTCGGGCTCAGCCTCGCTCTTGGCCCGCCGCGGCGACTTCGCGAGGCTCTGCTCGATGAGCTTGAGGGCCTCCGTCTCGGTGATGCGGTTCACCGAGGAGATTTCGCGCACGATCCGATCAAGGGCGGCCTCGTAGAGCTGACGCTCGGAATAGGATTGCTCGGGCTGGGCCTCGGAGCGGAACAGATCGCGCACCACTTCGGTGACGGCCAGCAGGTCGCCCGAGTTGATCTTGGCCTCGTATTCCTGGGCGCGGCGCGACCACATGGTGCGCTTGATCCGGGCGCGCCCGGTCAGCAGGTCCAGCGCCTTCTTCACCAGCTCCGGCTCGGCCAGCTTGCGCATGCCGACGCTGTTGGCCTTCGCGGTGGGGACGCGCAGAACCATCTTGTCCTTCTCGAACGACACCACGAACAGCTCAAGCTTGTAACCCGCGATCTCCTGCTCCTCGATCGCGGTGATGCGACCGACGCCGTGGGCCGGATACACGACAGCCTCGCCGGTCTTGAAGCCCTGCCGGCCTGTGGTCGTCGTCTTCTTGGCTGTGGTCATGCGAGAAGGGCCTCCACTGGCGCGCAGCATTTCGATGCCGCGCGAAACCGTGTTCTTCCGGGCGGGACACCCGGTTTGCCTCGCCGCTCCCAGGACGCTCGCGCGATGCGAGATCCCGGGCGTTCCCCGGCGCGGCCGCGCAAAAGCCTGGAACGTCCGCCGAAGTCGCCTTCAGCGGTCGGTTGCGTACCACTCCTAACCCACGAAGATCGAAGGTGTTTCGGCTGGAGGAAGCACGTCAGGCGCAAGCGACGGCAGACAGATTGTGTACCACAATCCGGCGCGCAGATCAAAGCATACCTGAAGACGCACACGCATGCCCTGCGCGGCGCGGAAGAGTTTTACACCGGCGCGGCCGGGCAGAAATGCCGCCGCCGCGGATCAGGGCTTCGTAAGACGCAGGCCCAGCTTCGCCACCGCACACAGTGGTCTGCCGGCAAATCTTTCCTCGGTCAGCGAGCCTGGCAGAGTTTCGGCGGGCAAGCCTGCGAGGCCGCCCCCGGCTCAGTCACCGGAGCCGGGGTTGGACGAGAAGTGCGCCTCGAACTTCCCCGACTTGCCGTCCCAATCCTTGGCGTCGGAGGGGGCTTCTTTCTTTTGCGTGATGTTGGGCCAGGTCTTGGCGTAGTCGGCGTTCAGCTTCAGCCACGTGTCGAGGTTCGACTCGGTATCGGGCTTGATCGCCTCGGCCGGGCATTCCGGCTCGCACACGCCGCAATCGATGCACTCGTCCGGGTGGATGACGAGCATGTTCTCGCCTTCATAGAAGCAATCCACCGGACAGACCTCGACGCAGTCCGTGTACTTGCACTTGATGCAATTGTCGGTGACGACGTAGGTCATCGGATGTCTTCGTCCTAAAACACGACTTGGCCCGGGCGGAGCCTGGGGACGGCCCGCACGCCCGGGTGGCGCTGCGAGGGGACGCCGGTGAGGTCCGGCGCGGAGCCGGGCTTCGAAGGCCACGGCTCTAGACCCTGCCTCCCGGGCTGACAAGCGCGCGGGCGCCGCATGTTGCGCTACCGATCGCTCTCCGGACGGTTGTGGCCCCGTCTCATCACTCGGTCGCTTCCGCGTGGACGGAACCGCCCGACAGATCGTCGTAGAGAAGCCGCGCCTCAGGGGCCGGTCCCCGCCGCGCACCGAGCCCGAGGACCCGCACGGCCAGCGTGGCGTGGGGCGCGGCGACCGTCACCACATCGCCGATGCCGATTCCCTTCGCCGGGTTGTCGGCGCGCGTCCCGTTCACGCGCACGAAACCGTCCGAAGCCAGCCGCGCGGCGAGGGACCGGGTCCGCGCGAAACGTGCGAACCACAGCCATTTGTCGAGGCGCTGCCGGTCCTCCCGCATACGCGGGGATCAGCGCTTCCCGCCGTCGCCGGCTTCGAGCTGGGCCTTGAGCGCGGCCAGCTTGGCGAAGGGCGAATCCGGATCCGGCGCTCGTTCCCGACGCGGCGGCCGCTGATCCGGCCGCGGACCCGCATGGCGCTGCTCGGCGCCGCGCTGATCGTCCCGGCGCTCCGGCCGGCCGCCCTCGAAGCGGTCGCGACGGGGGCCGCGATCCCGTCCGGGACGCGGTCCGCCTTCTCCGCCCTCGGCTGTCCGGCGATGCTCCGGCCGGCCGCCCTCGGGACGTCCCTGTCCGGAAGGCTGGGCCTGCTGGCCGGCGTCGCGGCCGCGACCGGCCCCGCGGGGACGGTTCTGTGGACGCTGATGGGCCGGGCGCTGATGGCGCTGCAGACGCCACACCTCGATCTGAGGCACCTCCGCGGTCGGCTCGCCGTCCGGGGTCGCGGTTTCGGCGGCCGCCTCGGCCGCCCTCTCGCCAGCGCCTTCGGAGGCCCCTTCGGCGCTGGCTTCGGCCGGCTCAGGCTCGGAAGGCTCGGAATCTGGCTCGCTCTCGGCCGCGACAGGCTCCCGGGGCGCTTCGGCCGGCTGATCCACCCCGGCGGCGGAGTCCGCGGCCCGTGTCGTATCCGCTGCCGGTTCCGCAGCGGCCGCCTCGGCCATGGGTTCCGGAGCCGGGATCTCGGCGGGGGGCTCCTCGGCTCCGCTTGTGGGGACGCCTTCCGCTGAGACGTCCTCCGCGGAGGCGTGGGCGTCCTCGGCGGAGTCTTCGCCGCGCTCGGCGGTTCCCGCGGAGGTCTCATCGTCGGCCGGTTCGGCGGCATCCGCCTGCGCGGCGACCGCCTCGTCGGCGGAGGTCTCGGCGGCCGCTGCCGGCACGGCCGGCGCGGTGGCGGCGGCCGGGACGAGCGGCACGGTGATGGCCGGGCCGGGGCGCGCCTCGGAATTGTAGCCCAGCGACTTCAGGATCGAGGCGAAATCCTCGCCCGAGCAGCCGACCAGCGAGGTCATGCCGACGGTGGCCACGAAGCCGTCGCCGTCGGCGGTGCCGTCCGGCGGGGCACCCGGCGTGGTGCCGGGCCGGTAGGCGATCGCCGGGCGGATCAGGTCGGCGAGCCGCTCCAGGATGTCGACGCGCACCGCCCGCTCGCCGCTGACCCGGAAGCCGGCGGCGCGGTAGAGCCCCTTGGCGATCTCGCGATCGACCTTGATCGACGTGCGGCCGGACCCGGCCAGATGCGCGATCTCGTCGAGGCCGCGCTGGTCGAGGCCGCCGTTCCGGAGGGCCCAGAGCTGCGCCGCGAGCGTGCGGGGCGCCGGCTTCAGCAGGGCCGGCAGGAAGATGTGGTAGGCGCCGAACCGGACGCCGTGGCGGCGCAGCGCCCCGCGGCCGTCCTGGTCGAGGCTGCGCATCTCCTGCGCCACCTTCGAGCGCTCCAGCACGCCCAGCGCCTCGACCACCTGGTAGCCGATCCCCTTGGCGAGCCCGGTGATGTCGGCCGCGGTCTCGATCTCCATGAGCGGGCCGAGCAGGCGCACGATATAGGCCTTCAGCCACGCGTCGAGGCGCGCCTCGACCTTCTCGCGATGGGCGCCGGTCAGGCTCTCGTCCGCCAGCAGACGAATCTGCGGGGCGAACAGCTTCTCGCCGGGCGTGAGCTTGGCGACGGGTGCGCCGGTCCAGCGGATCGTGCCGTCATGCGCGAGCACGAGGGTCGAATCGGCGGTGGCGCCGAACCGGTCGGCCCGCGCCTCGATCTCGCCGGCAAGCGCCTTGTCGGCTGCACTCCTCAGGGTCTTGGCCTCGTGCCCCTCAGCGCTGGCATCGGGAACGAACAGGAATCCGTGAAGGTGGCCGACATGCTGACCCTCGACGGTGACGTCACCGTCGGCGGTAATCTGGGCTTCGAGCATCGTGTTCTCTCTCAGGCGCCGCATCAGGACGCTTGTGCGCCTGTCCACGAAGCGGCTCGCGAGGCGTTCGTGCAGGGCGTCGGACAGCCTGTCCTCTACCCGACGCGTCTCGCCCTGCCAATGTTCTGGGTCGCGCAGCCAATCGGGACGGTTTGCCACGAAGGTCCAGGTGCGTCCCTGCGCGATCCGGCGGGACAGCGTGTCGATGTCGCCGTCGGTCCGGTCGATCATCGCCACCTGCTCGGCGAACCACGTGTCGGGGATCCGCCCGGCCATGCCCTTCATGAGGAATCGGTAGAGCTGGGCTACGAGGTCGGCATGCACCTGCGGGTGGACCTTGCGGTAATCCGGCACCCCGCAGACGTCCCAGAGCCGCCGGACCGTGGCGCCGCTCCGCGCCATGTCGCGGATGTCCTCCTCCTTCATCAGGATCTCGAGGGCCTGCTGGTCCTCGCCCATCGGGGCGCGGGTCAGGCCCGATTCGCGCGGGTGCTCGTCGAGGCTCGCCTGCAGCGCCTCCAGGTTGGCGAATGCGAGATCCGGATTGCGCCATTGCAGGATGCGCAGGGGGTCGAAATCGTGACTCTCGAGGCGCTCCACCAGCTCGGGCTCGAAGGGTGGGCAGCGGCCGGTGGATCCGAAGGTTCCGTCCGCGAGGTGGCGCCCGGCCCGGCCGGCGATCTGGCCCATCTCGGCGGGGGTGAGCTTGCGGAAGCGGGTGCCGTCGTATTTCCAGTTCGCCGCGAAGGCGACGTGGTCGACGTCGAGGTTGAGGCCCATCCCGACCGCGTCGGTGGCGACGAGGTAATCCACGTCGCCCGCCTGGTACATCTCGACCTGGGCGTTGCGGGTCCGCGGCGAGAGCGCGCCCAGCACCACCGCGGCGCCGCCGCGCTGGCGGCGGATCAGCTCGGCGATGGCGTAGACCTCCTCGGCCGAGAAGGCGACGATCGCCGTGCGCCGGGGCAGGCGCGAGAGGCGCTTCTCGCCCGCGAAGGTCAGCTGCGACAGCCGCGGCCGGGTGGTGGTGTGGACGTTCGGGATCAGGCTCTGGACCAGCGGCAGCACGGTCGAGGAGCCGATCAGCAGGGTCTCCTCGCGGCCGCGGACGTAGAGCAGCCGGTCGGTGAAGACGTGGCCGCGATCCATGTCGGCGGCGAGCTGGATCTCGTCGATGGCGACGTAGGCCACATCGAGGTCCCGGGGCATCGCCTCGATGGTGCAGATCCAGTAGCGCGGCCGGTCCGGCTTGATCTTCTCTTCCCCGGTCACCAGCGCGACCTTTTCCGGGCCGACCTTGGCGACGACGCGCAGGTAGACCTCCCGGGCGAGCAGCCGCAGCGGCAGTCCGATCATCCCGGTCGGGTGCGCGAGCATCCGCTCGATGGCGAGATGCGTCTTGCCGGTGTTTGTCGGCCCGAGGACCGCCGTGACGCCGCGGGCGCGGGCATCGCGGGGCAGCGAGCGGCTGGGCGAGGGGCGAAGCAGGGCGTCGATGGTCGGCGGTTCCTTCGGACGGGAAGGCCGTCGCGGCGCCGGCAGGGCGCGGAGCGGGGGAGGTTCGGGCGGCCGGTCGCGTCAGGGACGATACGGCCGGATCGATGATCCCCCATATGGGATGCCGCCCCCACCAGGTCCAACAGGTCCACCCTGCGGCGTGACGAGCGGGTACACGTCGATCTGCGTCGTCGGTGTCCCGGGCTGGGGCGCAAGGTCGGCGCAGAGCGTGTCGGGCATCGCCACGAGGGGGCCGCGGCGATGCGCGACGATCTCGGCGGACGAGTAGGCGTCGCCGCCGCAACCGGATGCCGCGGTGCCGGCGGTCAGCGGCTGCGCGGCGGCCGGGCCGGCGAGGACGGTCAGGGCGAGGGCGATTCGGAGAGCAAACGGGTGCATCCGCCGATTATCGCGCGGCCGGTGAAGATTTCATCCACGACCGCCGTCGTTGCGAGCGGAACGAAGCAATCCAGCAGCGCTACGCCGACCCGTCCCGCGGCGCCCTGGGTCGCTTCGCCGCGCCCGCGATGACGGAGGTGCAGCGGCAATCGAAGGCTTCGACCGGAAGCGGCTCAATCCACGCCTTCGACCAGCACCACCTCACCGATCCCCGCGGGCCGGCGCTTCTCGATCGCGGCCTGATACTCGGGCGAGAAATAGTAGGTCCGTGCCGCCTCGTAGGATTCGAATTCCAGCACGACGTTGCGCGGCCGGGCTTCGCCCTCCAGCGCTTCGCTGCGGCCACCGCGAACCAGGGGCTTGCAGCCGTATTGGCGCATGGCCTCGGAGGCCATGGCGGCGTATTCTTTGTAGGTCTCCGGGTCGGTGACCGTCATCCGGACGATGATGTAGCCTTTGGGCACGGGCTGACCTCCCTGGCGCGGCGACCGCGCCGGGCGGGAGTGCCGGGAAAGCCGGCGCCGGTCAAACCGCCGCTACTGCCCCGGCAGGCTCGCCTGCGCGACGCTGCTGCCGGCGGCGCCGGCCGTCCCGGTCGTGGCCGGATTGCCGCCCTGGCTCCAGCGCGTGGCCTCGATGATGTTGGTGCCGATCGTGGTGAGCACGGAGATGCGCAGCGGGATCAGGACGCGCGTCCCCGCGACGGGGGCGAGCCAGACCGACATCTCGCGGTTGTCCTCCATGAACTTCACCCCCGGCCGGTCCGGCCGGTGGCCGGCCACCGCCTGATAGCGGGCGTTGCAGACCAGCACGGGGCCGGCATAGCCGGGCTTCTGCACCGGGCGGGTCTCGGCATAGCTCAGCACCACATTGAAGCGGGTCGCGCCGTCGAAGACCGGCAGCGTCCGGTTGCAATTGTCCGGATCGAGGGGCTCGCCGCGCCCCTGTGTCGGCATCAGCAGGGCGCTCACCGGGTCGATGATGCCGCGCTTGTTGGCCGGGGTGACCGGCACGCGGTCCTGCATGTCGATGAGCGGCGGCGTGACCTCGGCCTGGACCACGTTGCCATGCGCCAGGGCCATGCGCACCGCGATGCCGGAACTCGCCGTCTGCGTCGCGATCGCGAAGGCGCCGGGCTGCGGCGCGGCCGAGAAGCTCCCGGAGGCCCGAGCCGAACCCTTGCCGCCGGTGATCGCACCGACGAGGCCGGTAAGCACCGCCGACACGTCCATCGCGTAGCGGTCGCGGTCGAAGGACCCGGCGAGACGCGCCGTGCCGATCGGCAGACCGGCGAGATTGATGCCGTAATCCACCGCCACGGTCGCGGCGGCCGGCGCAACCCGTTTCCCGCGTGACCCGCGCGCGGCGGCATCGGCCGGGGCCGCGAGGGCCGCGACCGCGAGGAGGCTGCCCGCGAGGCGCCCGACAGCGTGCTTCGTCACTGGCTTGATCATCCGACGGATTGGCGTGGCGCTCATGATCCGGATCGCATCCCAGGGCGGGCGGCCCAAGGCACCCGCTCGAACACACCCGCTCGTCGGCATCCTCTCGACGCCCGGAGCCGGGAGAGGCACCTTCCTGCAGGTGGAAGAAGGCTATATCCCGGCATCGTGGTTAACAGACCGTTGGGCGGCCCGGGGCGCCGTCCCCGGCCGACGGCACCTTGACGCGGCGCCGCTTCGTCGCCTATAGGCTCGCGCCTTCAACAGGACTCCGCCGGACCTGGAACACGCAATGGGCGCCGCCCGCTGCGACGATGATCGCGCCGGTCGCGATCGGGTCTATTCGGGCGGAACGAGACGGGATCGTTTTTTATCATGGCACGCCGCTGCGAACTCACCGGCAAGGCCGTTCAGGTCGGCCACCTCGTGAGCCACTCGAACCGCAAGACCAAGTGCCGGTTCCTGCCGAACCTGTGCAACGTCACCCTCCAGTCCGACGCGCTGGGCAAGCGCGTCCGCCTGCGGGTCACCGCGCACGCCCTGCGCTCGGTGGAGCACCGCGGCGGCCTCGACGCCTTCCTGATCAAGGCCGGCGAGGGCGACCTGTCGCAGACCGCCCGCCTCCTGAAGCGCGAGATCCACAAGAAGCTCGCCGAGGCCCCGGCCGCCGCGGCCTGAGGCTTCGGGCTTCGCGCCCACCATATCGGACGGGTTGAACCGCCGTGGCCCTGGAGGCCGCGGCGGTTTCCGCTTGCGCGTCAGGCGCACTGATCGGGAGGGCCCGTTCACGCGCTCATCCTGAGATGCCCGCGTCAGCAGGCCTCGACGGAGGGCTCCAGGAATCGCGCGGCTGGGTGGAGGGCTTCTTCGAGGGCTCCGCTTCGCTCCGGCACCTCATCCTGAGGTGCCGGAGCGAAGGGGCCTGGGACCGGGGAAGGCCCGCGGGGACCGTCAGCGCCGGCCGCCAACCGCCCGCAGCATCCGGCCTGTCGGCGCGGACGCGCCGTCCTCCTCGAACAGCTCGGCCAGCTTCTCGGTCATCGCCCCGCCGAGCTCCTCGGCGTCGATGATCGTCACAGCGCGGCGGTAGTACCGGGTCACGTCGTGGCCGATGCCGATGGCCAGCAGCTCCACGGGCGAGCGCGTCTCGATCTCCTCGATCATCCAGCGCAGATGCCGCTCCAGGTAATTGCCGGCATTCACCGACAGGGTCGAATCATCCACCGGCGCGCCGTCGGAGATCACCATCAGGATCTTGCGCTGCTCCGGCCGACCCAGCAGGCGCTTGTGCGCCCAGTCGAGCGCCTCGCCGTCGATGTTCTCCTTGAGCAGGCCCTCACGCATCATCAGCCCGAGGTTCTTCCGCGCGCGCCGCCACGGTGCGTCGGCCGACTTGTAGACGATGTGGCGCAGGTCGTTCAGGCGGCCCGGATTCGGCGGCTTGCCGGCGGCGAGCCACGCCTCGCGGCTCTGGCCGCCCTTCCAGGCGCGGGTGGTGAAGCCCAGGATCTCCACCTTCACGCCGCAGCGCTCCAGCGTCCGCGCCAGGATGTCGGCGCAGGTCGCCGCCACGGTGATCGGCCGGCCGCGCATCGAACCCGAATTGTCCAGCAGCAGCGTGACGACCGTATCGCGGAAATTGGTGTCCTTCTCCTGCTTGAAGGAGAGGGGCTGATAGGGGTCGATGACCACGCGCACGAGCCGCGCCGGATCGAGCTGACCCTCCTCCAGGTCGAAGTCCCAGGCGCGATTCTGCTGGGCCAGCAGCCGCCGCTGCAGCCGGTTGGCGAGGCGCCCGACCACGCCCTGCAGGTGGGAGAGCTGCTTGTCGAGATAGGAGCGCAGGCGCGACAGCTCGTCGGCGTCGCACAGCTCCTCGGCGTGGATGACCTCGTCGAACCGGGGGTTGAACACCCGGTATTCGGGCCCGCGCGCCTCGTTGCCCTGCCGCTGCGGCGGGTGCGACGCCTCCGAGGCCTCTTCGGACTCGGCATCGTCGGATTCCTCGGGCAGCTCACCCGATGGGGCGTCGGCGGATTCCTGGGCGCCGTCCTCGATCTCGTCGGAGGCCTCCTCGGAGGTCTCGATCTCGGCGCGCTCGCCCTGGCTCTTCTCCTCCGAATCGCCCTCGCTCGGGTTCTGCTCGTCGTCCTGGGCGTCGTTCTCGTCGTCGTTCTCGTCGTCCTCGGCGTCGAACGGCGTCTCGTCCGACATGTCCAGCGAGGTGAGGAGGTCGCGTACCGAGCGGGCGAACTTGCGCTGGTCCTCGATGGAGCCCAGCAGCCCGTCGAGGTTCGGGCCGGCCTTGGCCTCGATATGCGCGCGCCACAACTCGACGATCTTGGCCGCGGCCTCCGGCGGCTGCTGGCCGGTGAGGCGCTCACGCACCATCAGGGCGACGGCATCCTCCATGGGGGCGTCGGCCCGATCGGTGATGTTTTCGTACTTGCCGCCGCGATGGTAGCGGTCCTCCAGCATCGCCGTGATGTTGCTGGCCACGCCCGCCATCCGGCGCGAGCCGATCGCCTCGACCCGGGCCTGCTCCACCGCGTCGTAGACTGCACGGGCGGCGGCGTTCTCGGGGGCGAGGCGGCGATGCAAGGCGACGTCGTGGCAGCCGAGGCGCAAAGCCATGGCGTCGGCGTTGCCGCGCAGCACCGCGACGTCCTGCGCCGAGAGCTTGCGCGGGGGTTCAGGCAGACGGGCCTTGTCGCCGGTCAGCGCCGGCCGGTCGGTGGCATAGGTGACCTCGACCTCGGAGCGCCGGGCGATGGCGCGCAGGCACCCGGCCACCGAGCGCTTCAGGGGCTCGGCCACGGGTTCGCGGCGCTCGCCGGGCTTGCGGTTGGAGATGGACATGCGGGCTACCGGTCGACGTCGAACGCGAAGGGGCGGTTCAGGATCTCGTCCCAGCTGTAGGGACACTCAGCGGGCAGGGTTTTGGGCGACCGCTTCATCTGCCGGACCGCTCCGAGACGGCCGAGACGGAATGCGTCTTGCCGAATCTCGTCGAGGCTCGACCTCAGGCCGGGGCTCCTCCGCATCTGGATGCGGGCGCGCTCCCGATGCCCGGCGATGCTGAGAGCCCAGTTGCGGCTTCGCTGCGTCGGTTGATGGTCCCACTGCAGCATGTGCAGGACGGCGATCTCGACCGCCTTCTGGAGCCGGTGAGACTCGCTCAGGCCCACGTCGCGCAGCTCCTCCGCGATCTTATCGAGGTCGCGCGCGTCCACCCGGCCGCCGCGGGGCAGCGCCACCTGCTCCTGGGCCCCGGTATAGATGTCGTCCGCGTAGCGCGTCCGTCCCGCGGCCTGCGGAGCCGCCGGGGCGTCCTCGCGTGTCGGGGCCGGATGCGCCATCGCGTCCTCCATGCGGGTCAGCTCAGCGCGACGTTCACCGCGCTCTCGGGCAGCTCCTTGCCGAAGGCGCGCTGGTAGAACTCGGCCACCAGCGTCCGCTCCAGCTCGTCGCACTTGTTCAGGAAGGTCACCCGGAAGGCGAAGCCGATATCCTTGAAGATGTCGGCGTTCTCGGCCCAGGTGATCACCGTGCGCGGGCTCATGACGGTGGAGAGATCGCCGTTCATGAAGGCGTGGCGGGTGAGATCGGCCACGCGCACCATCCGGTTGACGATGTCGCGGCCCTGGTCGCCCCGGTAATGGACCGCCTTCGAGAGCACGATGTCGACCTCGCGGTCGTGCGGCAGGTAGTTCAGCGTGGTGACGATCGACCAGCGGTCCATCTGGCCCTGGTTGATCTGCTGCGTGCCGTGATAGAGGCCCGACGTGTCGCCGAGGCCCACCGTGTTGGCGGTGGCGAACAGCCGGAAGGCCGGGTGCGGGCGGATCACGCGCTTCTGATCGAGAAGCGTCAGCCGGCCCGACAGCTCCAGCACGCGCTGGATCACGAACATCACGTCCGGGCGGCCGGCATCATACTCGTCGAACACGAGCGCGACGTTGTTCTGCAGCGCCCAGGGCAGGATGCCGTCCTGGAAGGCGGTGACCTGCTTGCCGTCCTGCAGGACAATGGCGTCCTTGCCGACGAGGTCGATGCGCGAGACGTGGCTGTCGAGGTTGATCCGGATGCACGGCCAGTTCAGCCGGGCGGCGACCTGCTCGATATGGGTCGACTTGCCGGTGCCGTGATAGCCGGTGACCATCACGCGGCGGTTGCGGGCGAACCCGGCCAGGATCGCCAGCGTCGTCTCCCGGTCGAAGATGTAGTCCGGATCGAGATCCGGCACATGCTCCTCGGACTCGGCATAGGCCGGGACCTTGAGGTCGAGGTCGATGCCGAAGACATCGCGGACGGAGACGGTGCGGTCGGGCAGCGCGGCGGGCGTGGCGTCAGAGAGCATTCGGAACCTCGTGAGGCGCGGGCGCTCCACTCCCAAACAGTGAAGCAGCCGCGCGGAAGAACGTCGAGCCGGGCCTCCGCGGCGGGGCGGAGCCATCCTTAGACGGCGGCGCGCTCGGGCGCCACCGACCGGCATGGATCCCATATAGGGTTCCGCTGCGCGGTTTTCCCTATCCTGGCATTGAACCGGCGTGCATCCTTCGTGCCGTTCAGCAGAGTCCGGCCGCGCGCAGGACGTCGTGGGCACGGATGATGTCGCGCAGCCGCTCCTCGAAGGACCGGTCGCCACCGTTGGCGTCGGGGTGGAAGCGCTTCACCAGCACCTTGTACTGCGCCTTGATGGCGGCTGTGTCGGCGCCCTCCTCAAGACCCATCACGTCGAGGGCGCGGCGCACCTTCGCCGAGTGGCGGGGCTTCTCCGGCTCAGGCTGACGGGCGCGCCGCCGCGCGTCGCCGACGCCCTCGCCGCGCAGGATGCCGAGCGGATCGACATAGGCCCAGTCCCGAACCGGCTCGTCCGCCGGCTTGGCCTCGCCGGTCCGGTTCACGCCCATCGCCCAGGTCGGGCGATGTCCGATGATCGCGTCCTTCTGATAGGCCTGCACGGCGGCATCGTTCATGCCGTCGAAATAATTGTAGGTGGCGTTGTAGGCGCGGACATGATCCATGCAGAAGCGCCAGTACTGGCCCTCCGCCTTGCGGCCCTTCGGCGCCCGGTACAGGCCCGGCTGCGTGCAGCCCGGACTCTCGCAGACGCCCTCGGCCGCCGGCTTCGGCTCGTCGCAGGACGGTTTGATCCGGATGCTGTCGAACAGGCGCGAGTTGAGATCCATGGCGGGCCGATTATGAGGGGGCAGACCTGAGACACAAGGGCACCGGGCCTGATGACGCATGCGCGGGATCGGGCTTGACGGCGGCCCACGAACACGACGCGAGGGCACGATGGCGGATGGTGCGGGCGCGGGGGGCACCCTGCGGGACTGGATGGAGGCGCGGCTGCGCGAGCAACTCGCGCCGGCGCGCCTCGACGTGATCGACGAGTCGCATCTGCATGCCGGCCATGCCGGAGCACGGCCGGGGGGCGAGACCCATTACCGGCTCGACATCGTCGCGTCGGCGTTCGAGGGCAAGAGCCGCGTCGAGCGGCACCGCTTGGTGAACGCGCTTCTGGAGGATGCGTTCAAGCGCGGCCTCCATGCCCTCGCGCTCCGGGCCCGCACGCCCGCCGAGGCGACCTGAGCCTGTCCGCCTTCTTCCGCTGCGCGGCGCGGGTCCGACAGGGCTCACCCTCTCTGCGAGCGCAGCGAAGCAATCCCGTCGGAGCCACGCATTTCGCCGGTGCGCTACACTGGATCGCTTCGCCGCGTGCGATGACGGAGGGGGGCACGGAGACGATATGGTGACGCGGCCAACGATCTGCACCGGCCCGATCGTCGGCCCTGCACCCGACGAGCAGGCGCGCCGTGCCTTCGCCAGCGTGCCGGGGAGGCCGCCATGTCCCTGCAGGTGACGCCGCGGATCGCCATCGCCGACGACGAGATCGAGCTGTCCTTCATGCGCGCGTCCGGGGCCGGCGGCCAGAACGTCAACAAGGTCGAGACTGCGGTCCAGCTCCGCTGGCCGGTCCTTGGCTCGCCGTCGGTGGACGACCGCGTCAAGGCGAACCTCGTGCGCCTCGCCGGACGGCGGATGACCAAGGACGGCGTCCTCGTCCTCGCGGGCCAGCGCCACCGGACGCAGGAGCGCAACCGGGCGGACGTCCTGCAGCGCCTCGTCGAGCTCGTGGCGGAGGCCGCCAAGCCGCCGCCGCCGATCCGCCGGCCGACGAAGCCCACCCGGGGCTCGCAGGAGCGGCGCATCGGCGCCAAGAAGAACCGCGCCACGATCAAGCAGGGCCGGGGCAGCGTTCGGGATTCGGACGGCTGAGCGGCCCCGCTCAGTGGATCGCGTCGATCACCTCGGCCTTCGGGCTGGCATCGGGCGCGGGCGCCGAGCCCGCCACCAGGGTGCTCCCCGGCTTCGCGACGGTGAGGGCGATGGCGATCAGGGCCAGGATGGCGGCGAGCGCCGCCGGGAACAGGAACGCCGATTCGCCGTAGCGCAGGTCGAGCAGACCGCCCAGCACTGCGCCGGTGCTGAGGCCGGCCCAGAGCGGCGCCTGGATCCAGAACGAGGGTGCCACCGTGCCGAGCAGCAGGTTGGCGCAGCCGGTGCCGAAGCGCACGACCGCGCCGGTGACGTAGGTCAGCGCCAGGGAGCGGCCGCCCTCGTCCTGGAGTGTGGCGTTCTGGAGTCCCAGAGCCAGCACGATCGGGTAGGCGTGGAGCGGGTACGCGAAGGTGCCCCACGGCATCAGCAGCCCGCCGGCCAGCAGCAGCGCCTGCAGGGTCAGGAGGACGGCCAGGCGCCAGCGCCCGACCCAGGCGGCGATCAGCGTGCCCAGGAAGGCGCCGAAGCAGAAGACGCTGATGGTGCTGGCGACGCGCGTGACGTTCTCCCAGTCGCCGTTGGCCACCGCGACGCCGAAGCGCGTGGTGTTGCCCGACATGAACGACATGAACAGCTGCGAGAATTCCAGGAAGCCGATGGAATCGGCGCAGCCCGCCAGGGTGGCGAGCGCGATGGCGAAGGGAATGCGCGTGCGCGGATCGGCCGGAAAGGAGCGGTCCGCTGGCGGATCGGGCTTCCGCTCGGGCGCGTCGCCCCCCGTCCTGCTGCCGTAATCCGCCATGCTGATCCCCCGATTCAGCGGCTGCGCCTGTCGCAGCCGACTGACAATGGACGAATGGCCAAGCGGTTTCATGCTGCTGTGCGGCGCAACACAACGACGCGCCCCGGGACCGGCCGGCCGGCCTCCCGCCGGACGTCGGCGGGCCGCAATGTCAGGGTTTCAAGGCCGGCTCCCGCGACTGCCGCCGCGATATGAGCATCGGCGTGGGCGTAGCGGCCGTCCGGGCCCAGGGCGGCGCCCGTACCGTCGTGGGACTGCACCGTGAAGGCGGCGAGGCCGCCCGGCCGCAGCACGCGGCCCATCCCGGCCAGGACGGGGCCGAGATCGGCCACGTAGATCAGGACGTCGGCGGCGAGGCAGAGATCGGCCGAGGCGGCCGGCTCATCGCCCAGAAAGGCGGTCAACTCGCCCGCGACCAAGCGGTCGTAGAGTGGCCGCTCCTTCCAGAGCTTGGCCCGGGCAAGGGCCAGCATGCCCGGCGAGAGATCGACGCCGACGAGATGGCCGGCCCGGTCGCGAATCGCCGCGCCCATCAGGCCGGTGCCGCAGCCGAGATCGAGCGCCGTCGCGAAATGCGGGGGATCGTTCGGAAGCGCGTCCCGGACGAGGTCCGGGCCGACATAGCCGAGGCCCTCCACCAGATGGCGCTCGAAGCGCGGCGCGTAGCCGTCGAACAGAGCCCTGACATAGGAGGGCGAAAGGGCGGGAAGCCCATCGCTGCTGCCCAGGCGCACGAGGTGCGCCCGCACACCGAGGGTGTCGTCCGGGTCGATGGCAAGGGCGCGGGCATAGGCCCGGGCCGCCGCGGCCCGCAGGTCCGGATCGCCGCCGGGCTCGGCCAAGGCTTCCCGGGCCCGACCGAGGAGCAGCCAGGCGGCCGCGTAGCGGGGGGCGATCTCCAGAACCTGCTCGGCGAGATCCGCCGCTCCGGCAGGGTCGCCCTCCGCCAGACAGGTGTCCGCGTAACGATAGCGGCGATCGGCGAGGAGATCGCCGGAACTGAGCTGCGAGGCCATGCGTCTGCCGGATCCGGGGCGCCTATATATCGGGGCTTCCGGCGGACTCCACCGGTAGCACGGGCCCGATGCCGATACGCGCCAGCGATCTCCTCACCCTGACCCGCGAGGGTCTCTATTGCCCGCTCGGGCGTTTCCACGTCGATCCGACCTGGCCGGTGGAGCGCGCGCTGATCACGCACGGCCATGCCGACCACGCCCGGTCGGGCCACGGCCACGTCCTGGCGACCCCCGAGACCCTGCGGATCATGGCGGTGCGCTACGGCGCGGATTTCTGCCGCCAGCGGCAGGAGGCGAGGCTCGGCGAGCCGATCCGCATCGGTGATGTCACCGTGCGCTTCGCGCCGGCCGGACATGTGCTCGGCTCCGCGCAGATCGCCATCGAGCGGGACGGGGTTCGGGTCGTGGTCTCGGGCGACTACAAGCGGGCGCCGGACCCGACCTGCCTGCCCTTCGAGGTGGTGCCCTGCGACGTGTTCATCACCGAGGCGACCTTCGGTCTGCCGGTCTTCACCCATCCCGACACGCGCGGCGAGGTCCGCAAGCTCCTCGACTCCGTGGCGCTGTTCCCGGAACGCGCCCACATCGTCGGCGCCTACGCGCTGGGCAAGGCGCAGCGGGTGATGGCGCTCCTGCGCGAGGAGGGCTGGGACCGGCCGATCCACCTGCACGGCGCCATGGAGAAACTGACCGCCCTCTACAAGGAGGAGGGGGTGCCGCTGGGCGACACGCCGAAGGTGGTGGCCGCCGAGCGCAAGGACATGCACGGCGCGATCGTGATCTGCCCGCCCTCGTCGATCCAGGACCTGTGGTCGCGCAAGTTCCCCGACCCGGTGACCTGCTTCGCCTCGGGCTGGATGCGGGTGCGCGCCCGCGCCCGCCAGAAGGGCGTCGAGCTGCCGATGGTCATCTCCGACCATTCGGACTGGCCGGACCTGTGCCGCACCATCCGCGACACCGGCGCCGAGGAGGTCTGGGTCACGCACGGCCAGGAGGACGCGCTGGTCCACTGGTGCGGGACGCAGGGTATCCGGGCGAAGCCGCTGCACCTGCTGGGCTACGGCGACGACGGCGAGGCCGAGCCCGCGGTCGAGGCGGAGGCGGCCGCGTGAACGACTTCGCCCATCTCCTCGACCGCCTCGCCTACGAGCCGCGCCGCAACGCGAAGCTGCGCATGCTCCAGGATTACTTCGCCCGGACGCCCGATCCGGAGCGCGGCTACGCGCTCGGCGCCATGACCGGCACGCTGAGCTTTCGCGAAGCCAAGCCGGCGCTGATCCGCGGGCTGGTGGAGGAGCGGATCGACCCGGTGCTGTTCCGGCTCTCGCACAATTACGTCGGCGATCTCGCCGAGACCACGGCGCTGATCTGGCCCGCCACCCCTCTCCCTCCCCCCTCCGCGGGGGAGGGGACCCTGCGCAGCAGGGGGGTCGATGGGAGCGACGGCGCAGAAGCCGGCCTTGGCCTTCATGAAGGCGGTGCCTCCTCCGAAGGCGTCGCTCCCCTCTCCCGACCCCCGCTGACGCGGGGGCCACCCTCCCCCGCAGAGGGGGGAGGGGATGCGCGCGCAGGGATTGGCCACAACAATCCCCCACCACACGTCCCCACCCTCGCCGAGGTCGTGGAGACGCTGGCGACCATTCCGAAGCGCGACCTGCCCGGCCATCTCGCCGACTGGCTCGACGCCCTCGACGAGACCGGGCGCTGGGCGCTCCTGAAGCTCGTCACCGGCAACCTGCGGGTCGGCGTCTCGGCGCGTCTCGCCAAGACCGCGGTGGGCGCGCTGGGCGGCCACGACGCCGATGCGGTGGAGGAGGTCTGGCACGGGCTGACCCCGCCGTTCGAGACCCTGTTCGCCTGGGTCGAGGGCCGGGCCGAGCGGCCCGAGACCCGCAACCCGGCCCCGTTCCGGCCGCCGATGCTGTCGCACCCGATCGAGGAGGAGGCCGACCTCGCGAAGCTGGAGCCGGCGGCGTTCTCGGCCGAGTGGAAATGGGACGGCATCCGCGTCCAGCTCGTGGGCGGTCGCGACCGGGCCGGCGAGCAGGTCGGAAAGGTCTATTCCCGCACCGGCGAGGACATCACCGGGGCATTCCCGGATCTCGCCGAGGCGATCACCTTCACGGGCGCCCTCGACGGCGAGCTCCTGATCCTGCGGGAGCGCCGGGTGCAGAGCTTCAACGTGCTCCAGCAGCGCCTCAACCGGAAGGCGGTCACGGCCAAGCTCCTGGAGGAGTTTCCCGCCCATGTGCGGGCCTACGATCTCCTGACCCTCGACGGCGACGACCTGCGGGCCGAGCCCTTCGCAACCCGCCGGGAGAAGCTGGAAGCCCTCGTCACCCGCCTCGATCACGCGCGGATCGACATCTCGCCGCTGGTGCCCTTCGCCGATTGGGAAGCGCTGGCCGCCGCCCGGGCCGATCCGGGTTCCGTCGGCGCGGGCGAGGATGCCGACGCCATCGAGGGCGTGATGCTCAAGCGCCTCAACAGCCCCTACCTGCCGGGCCGGCCGAAGGGACCGTGGTGGAAATGGAAGCGCGAGCCGCACATCGTCGACGCGGTGATGATGTACGCCCAGCGCGGGCACGGGAAGCGCTCGTCCTTCTACTCGGACTACACGTTCGGCGTCTGGCGCGAGGCGCCCGAGGGAGGCGACGAGCTGGTGCCGGTGGGCAAGGCCTATCACGGCTTCACCGACGCCGAGCTCGCCAAGCTGGACCGCTACGTCCGCAACAACACCACCAAGCGCTTCGGCCCGGTGCGCGAGGTTGCCCACGGGCGGGAGGCGGGGCTCGTCCTGGAGATCGCGTTCGAAGGTGTGCAGCGCTCGACCCGGCACAAGTCGGGCGTGGCGATGCGCTTCCCCCGGGTCAGCCGCATCCGCTGGGACAAGCCGCCCGCGGAGGCCGACCGGATCGACGTGCTGGAACGGATCCTGGCCCGCGGCGAGCGCGAGGTCGCGCCGGGCGCGACGCTGCTGGAGAAGAGCGCATGAGGCAGGGCAAGATCGGTCCGGTGGAGCTCCTGGCCTCCGGCCGGGTGGAGCGTCACGCCAGCGGGCGCCTGACCATCGCGACCACCGGGGAGGGGTTCACGGATTTTACCGGCGCGGTGGCGGAGTTCGTGCGCGGGAGCGGCATCCGCGACGGCCTGGTCACGGTGTTCTGCCGGCACACCTCGGCCTCGCTCACCATCCAGGAAAACGCCGATCCGGACGTGCAGACCGACCTGATGACCGCGCTGGACGGGTTTGCGCCGCGGAACGCCGGCTACGTCCACGGGGCCGAGGGGCCCGACGACATGCCCGCCCATATCCGCACGATGGTCACGGATTCGGCCCTCAGCGTCCCGCTGATCGACGGACGGCTCGCGCTGGGCACGTGGCAGGGAATCTACCTGATCGAGCACCGCGACCGGCCGCACCGGCGGGAGATCGTGCTGAGTGCTGTCGGCGCCTGACCGGTCGGTCCCGTCGCCGCGCGCAGCGAAGCGACCCAGGTCGGCCCGCCCGCCGCAGGCGCGGCGCAGCTGGATTGCTTGGCTCCACTTGCAGGGACGGCGCCGGCGCTCGAACACGGTCTCGAGCCCGCAACACTCCGTCACACACGGCCGGTTAACCATAGCGGGCGCTTATGCTTCTCCGTCGGATCGGTTCTTGCCGGTCCCACGGACGGAGACCCCGATGAGCCTCTACGACGCGCTCTCGAATTCGATTTCCGGCGCCTCGGCGCAGTCGCTGGCGCTCAACAACATCTCCGGCAACATCGCCAACACCCAGACGGCGGGGTTCAAGACCACGGAGACCAGCTTCGCCGACATGCTGGCGCAGTCGGCGAAAGCGCCGCAACAGGCCGGGGGCGTGGCGGCGAGCACGCGCAACAGCCTCACCATCCAGGGCACGGTGCAGTCGACCGGCGTGTCGACCAACCTCGCCATCTCGGGCAACGGCTACTTCATCGTCCGCGACAATACCGGGACGGATCAGAGCCCGACCTTCACCGGCGAGACCGGCTATACGCGGCGCGGCGACTTCGCCCCGGATGCCAACGGCTTCCTCGTCAACGGCGCGGGCTATTACCTGTTCGCCGGGCCATCCGCGACGGCGCCCGTCACGGTTCCCACCGGCGCGAACACGCTGGCCAGCCTCGCCGTCTCGCCCGCCGGCACCCTGACCGGCACCGCCGCCGATGGCAGCGCCGTGCCGCTGGGCGCCCTGACGCTCGCGCAATTCGGCCCGCAGGACAATTTGACCGGGCTCGACGGCGGGACCTACGTGGCGAACGGCCGGTCCGGGACGCCGAGTTACGGCCTCAACGGCGCGACCGTGACCGCCAGCGCCGTGGAGCAGTCGACCGCCAGCATCACCGACCAGTTCTCGAAGATGATCGAGACACAGCAGGCCTACACGGCCAACACCAAGGTCATGAGCGCCGCCGACCAGATGCTCCAGGACGCCATCGCGATGTACGCCTGACGCGGCCGCGCGTCACAGCACCTTCAGCGGGTCCTTCTCGGGCGGCGGCGGCGCCACGTCGGCGCGGTTCCACCAGCCGCCGCCCAACGCCACGAACAGGGCCGCGGTGTCGGCGTACTGGGTGGCGCGCGCGCCCGCCGAGGTGACCAGGGCCGAGAGGTAGCCCTGCTGAGCGATCAGAACCTGCGAGGAGGTGATCGCGCCCGCGGTGTACTGCTTGCGGATCAGCCCCAGGCTCTGGTTGGTGGCGCTCACCGCGGCATCGGCCGCGGCCACCGCCCTGGCATCGGCCTGGAGCGCCCGCAGGGCGTCGGCGACGTTCTGGAAGGCGGTGATCACCGTCGCCTTGTACTGCGCCTGGGCCTGCGTCAGGGACTCCTCCGACGCCCGCTGGCGCCGGAACAGGGTGCCGGCATCGAAGATCGGGGCCGTCGCCTGCCCGATGATCGTGAAGAACGCCGCGCCCGGATTGGTCACCTGCGCGATCCGCGTCGCGCTGGAGCCGCCCGTGGCCGTGAGGCTGAACTGCGGCAGGCGGTTGGCCACCGCGACGCCGACATTGGCGCTCGCCTCCTGCACCAGCGCCTCGGCCGCCTTCACGTCGGGCCGCTGCTGCACCAGCCGCGAGGGCAGGCTTACCGGCAGCTTCGTCGGCAGGCGCAGGGCGGCGAGGTCGAAGGTCTCGCTGACCTCGTCGGAGGGCAGCCGTCCGGCCAGGGCGGTGAGCAGGTTGCGCTGCTGGGCGAGGGCCTTCTCCAGCGGCGGCAGCAGCTGCTGCGACAGCGCCAGCGCGGCCTGTTGCTGGATGACGTCGGCGCCGGCGATCTGCCCCAGGGAAAGCTGCTTGTTGTAGAGCTGCAGAACCTCGGTCTGGGCCTGGATCACCTTGCGGGTGGCGTCGATCTGCGCCCGCAGGGCCGCCTCCTGGATGGCGGCGGCAACGACGTTGGCGGTCAGGCTCAGATAGGCCGCCTCCAGCTGGAAGCGCTGGTTCTCGGTGGTGGCCTCCAGGGACTCGATCTGGCGCCGGTTCCCGCCGAACACGTCCGGATTGTACGAGACCACTGCCTGCGGCGTGGCGAGGCTGTAGAGATAGTTGGTCTGGTTGTTGAGCGGCGATTGCAGGTCGAGGCCGGGTGCCAGCGCGCCCTGGATCTGCGGGGTCGCGGTCAGGCTCGGGTAGAGGGTGCCCTTCTGGGCGAGCACGTTCTGCTGCGCCACCCGCAGGGAGGCCTGGGCCGCCTCCAGGGTCGGGTTGTTGGCCAGCGCCTGCTCGACGACCCGGTTCAGCGCCTTCGAGTGGAACAGGGTCCACCATTGGCCCGGGATGTCGGCGCCCGAGACGAAGCTCTGGTCGGCCGAGCCGCCCTGCCGGGTGCGGATTCTGTCGGCGGCCGACGGGTTCTTCAGCGGCTCCTTGGTATAGCGGCTGACCGGCGGATCCTCCGGCGGAACGAAGTTCGGGCCGACCGCGCAGGCCGACAGGGCCAGCGTGGCCGCCAGCCATGCGGCCGCCCGTCCGCACCTGTTCGGCCCAACGCTCACCATTCCGCCCCCGAAAGCCTCACCCTGGTAGAGCGGCGCGGCGCGCAGCCAAGTCAATGCAACTGTCCCCAGGTCGCGCGCGCGGCGCGGGCGTTGTGGCGCCCCTGCAACGCGCCGCGCGGCCGTCCTGGGCCGGTTCACGCGGCGACCTGATGCGCGGTCCGCGTCCGCGCGTCCGGGTTCGGGCGGCGCTGCGAGAACAGCGAGATCAGCACCGGCACGACCACGAGGATCAGGTTCGGCGCCAGGATGATGCCGCCGACCACCACGAGCGCGAGCGGCTTCTGCACCTGCGAGCCGATGCCGGTGGAGACCGCCGCCGGCAGCAGGCCGACGCAGGCCGCCACGCAGGTCATCATCACCGGGCGCATGCGCACCACGGCGGCGTTCCAGACGGCCTCCTGCTTCTTCCAGCCCTCGTCGAGGAGCTGGTTGTAATAGGCGAGCAGGATCACGCCCTCCATGGTCGAGATGCCGAACAGCGCGATGAACCCGATCGCCGCCGAGATCGAGAACGGCGTGCCGGTCAGGAACAGGGCGAAGATGCCGCCGATCATCGCCATCGGGATCACCGACAGGGTCAGCAGCATGTCGGCCACCGACGAGAAGTTGATGTACAGGAGCAGCGCGATCAGCAGCAGCGTGAGCGGCACCACGAGGCTGAGCCGGGCCGCCGCCTCCTTCAGGTTGGTGAACTGCCCGACCCATTCCAGGCGGTAGCCCGGCGGCAGGTCCACGGCATCGGCGACCTTCCGCTGAGCTTCGAGGACCGCGCTGCCGAGGTCGCGGCCGCGCACCGAGAACTTCACCGGGATGTAGCGCTCCTGGTCCTCGCGGTAGATGAACGAGGCGCCCGAGACGAGGTCGACGTCGGCGATCTCGGAGAGCGGCACCTGGATCACGCCGCCATTGGGGTTCTGCGCCCCCACGGCGATGTTGCGGATGCCGGCCAGCGACGAGCGGTACTCCTTGGCGAGCCGCACCCGCATGGGGAAGTGGCGGTCCGAGCCGTATTCGTAGAGATCGCCCGCGGTCTGGCCGCCGATCGCCGCCTGGATCGTGGTGTTCACGTCGCCGATGGACAGGCCGTAGCGGGCGGCCTTGTGGCGATCGACGTCGATCCGGACCGTCGGCTGGCCGAGGGATTCGAACACCGACAGGTCGGTGACGCCCTGAACGGTAGCCAGCGCCGCCTTCACCGCATTGGCGGTCTTGGTGAGCTGCGCGAGGTCGTTACCGTAGATCTTGACCGAGTTCTCGCCCTTCACGCCCGAGGCGGCCTCCTGGACGTTGTCCTCGATATACTGGGAGAAATTGAACTCGATCCCGGGAAATTCGGATTCCAGCTTCTTGCTCAGGTCCTGGATCAGCGTCTCCTTGTCGAGACCCTTCCGCCACTGGTCGATGGGCTTGAGCGGCGCCAGGAACTCGACGTTGAAGAAGCCGGTGGCGTCGGTGCCGTCGTTCGGGCGGCCCTGGTGCGACAGGACGGTGGTGACCTCCGGAACCTCCTGGAAGATCTTGCGCATGCGCTGGACGTAGGAATTGCCGGCCTCCAGCGAGATCGAGGACGGCATCGTCCCGCGCACGTAGAGGTTGCCTTCCTCGAGCCGCGGCAGGAATTCCAGGCCGAGATTGCGGGCCGTCAGTCCCGAGACCAGCAGCACCGCCAGCATCACGGCGAGCGCCAGGACCCGGTTGCGCAGGCCGAAGGCCAGCACACGCTCGTGGCCGACGCGCAGCACCCGCACGATCAGCGTGTCGCGCTCTTCCAGGTTCTTGGGCAGCATCAGCGCGGAGAGCGCGGGCGAGACCGTGAAGGTCGCGAGCAGGCCACCGAGCAGCGCGTACGCGTAGGTCTTGGCCATCGGCCCGAAGATGTGGCCCTCGACGCCGGTCATCGTGAACAGCGGCAGGAAGCCGACGATGATGATCGTCGCCGAGAAGAAGATCGCCCGGTTCACCTCGCGGCCCGCGACCGCGATCGTGCCGAGCCGTCCGGTCAGGCCGCCGGGCGGGACCTCGCCCTTCACGTGGTCGGGCTCGGCGATGTGGCGGAACACGTTCTCGACCATGATCACGGTGGCGTCGACGATCAGGCCGAAATCGATGGCGCCGAGCGACAGCAGGTTGGCCGAGTCGCCGCGGATCACCAGGATCAGGATCGCGAAGCCGAGGGCGAACGGGATCGTCGCCGCCACGATGATCGCGCTGGTGAGCGAGCCGAGGAACAGCCACTGCACCACGAAGACCAGCACCACGCCGAAGACCAGGTTGTGCATCACCGTGTGGGTGGTGGTGTGGATCA
>Ga0255028_100027_pt1 | contig 45761 bp, 54 predicted proteins | sample DRGLUT_MetaT_FD_178168 | JGI IMG/M metagenome (GOLD analysis project Ga0255028, IMG submission 178168) | Metatranscriptome of freshwater microbial communities from Pennsylvania, United States - DR:GLUT (Metagenome Metatranscriptome) | ecosystem: Environmental > Aquatic > Freshwater > Creek...
ACCTCCAGCTCCATCAGCCGTTCGGCCGCAAAACCGATCCTCTCGCGCAGCAGATCGGCGTCGGCTCTCGTCTCCACCAGCCCGCGCAAGGCCATCATCGCGTCGGTCATCGGGGGGCTCTCGAATTCGCGGTTGGCGCTCGCCACCCGACCCGGCAACCGCCGATGAAAACCCCGCGGGAGAGCTACACCACAACCTGGGACACGACCCCCGTTGGCCCCGCTTGGAGGCTCCCAGTGACTGGAAGAACGTCATCAGTGGCCTCGGGTCGTTCCGGACGGTTATCCCCCCGCGAAGCTGCCCTGTCGGTGAGCCGGGATGCTGCCGGGCCGCTCAGATCCCCACGCTCGCAGCGCCCGCTTCAGCCGCCTGCTGCACGGTGGCTCCTTTTCGCAGTGCCATCGCGATCGCGGTCGACATGGTGTCGACGGCAAGGGCACGATCCTCCCCATGGTCGTAGGGGCTGTTCTCGTTCGATCTCAGGCGTGCGTAGTGGCCGTTCGGATACCGTTCATCCATCCGGGCTCTGAGCAGTCTGGCGGCGGCATTGTAGTCCTGCTCGAAATTCCGCGCCCCGCGGGAGGTTTCAGTTTCGAACGTTCCGGCCTCCTTTTCCTTGGCTGACACGCCGGCTCTGCGCTCATGCGCACTGCCGAGGAAGAACTGCATGATCTTGGAGATCAGCCAGCTGAAGAACGGCATCGGAATCTCCTGATCAGGTGGCGATGAACGCAACTGATTGGCTGTCGTAGCACGGTTCGTCGCCGAGCCGATGCGGAGGCTTCCGAGACGACGGCCTCACCATCTCTCTTCAAGAATGAGCGTGCCGCTCCGATCGAAGGTGCCGCGCCAACCGCTGTTGAGCAGGCGGATTGTCACCAACGTCCGGCCAGCGTCATCGCCGCTGCCCTCTTTGATACGGGCGTCGACATAGCCGTACCGCTCCAGGCGCTTCAGGTCGTCGGCGCTGACACTGAGCCGTGTGGCGAGTTCACGGGGATCGACGACCCAATCGCCCAGGTGACCGAGGGTAAGCCGCATGGAGTTAGGCCTCCGTCGGTTCAACGGATTCGAGGCTGTGGGCGACGCTAGCACGGCGCGCGGGAAGGCCGGAAGGCCGGACGCGGAATTGGACGGCATCGTCATCGGCAACCAGGTCGCGTCGAAGGATCCGCTGCCCTAACTGGCCCACTGCTTGCGGCGTTTCGGAGTGATCCCGATACATCCCGATGGTGAACGATGCTCGAGCGTCGCCGTCAAGCAGCGATGTCGGAGCCGGACAAACTCACCGAGATCGAGCGGATTCACCTCCGTTGCAGGATTGCGCCCGCCATCGCCGTATATGAGCAGGTGATCGAGACTCTTTCTTTCGCCGCAAGCGTGCTGCGCGATGCGGGCGATGCCGGCGTGCGCGAACTCAATCAAGCGGTCCGCACACAGCGCGTCGGCATCATTAAGCGACGCGCGATACGCGGCGCATCCGGAAGAGACGTGTGAGGGAGCATCGTTTCGATATCGTCCGCGGGTCGCGATCCAACGGAAGCGTGACTTATCACTGTCAGACTTCCGGGTGGGAGCTGAAAAAACTACTCGATTTCGTTGTGCGAGCAGACAGCGACATCAGTGTCATGGATCCAGATGGCCGACAGGTATCAGAAGCCGACTCGATCGGCTCAATCGACGGATCCGGCCCGGCACCTGCAGAGGACACGCTCACCGCCGCTCCGCAGATCCGTCGTCAGCCCGCGTTCGCTGAAGCCCGAGAGGAAGCCGTCTGATTTACTGGCGCAGGCTTTTTTCGTGCGAACGCTCTTGAGCCGGCCCTCTGTCTCCAGCCGTATGTGGAAGGCGGCCCGCGTTTCACCGTCTTCCACGCTGTGGCTGTGATGGCCCGTAGCGCTGCTCCAGCTCCGCTCGGCCCGCGTCGGTGATCCTGTATTCGATGCTGTCGGATCAGGGATCGGCTTGGCCGGTGCCAACGACCAGGCCGAGCGTCTGCAGGCGCCTCATGTAGACGCTCACCTGACAGAAGCGTGCTCCGATCTCAGCGAGACGCTGAAGGCGACAGAGGCTGCCGGGGACGGGTTTGTGCATCAGCGCGAAACGGCCTCAATGTCATCCTCGTAGATCGAGTCCGGCTGGCAGGCGTGCCATTCCTTCTTCTCGTCGGTCTGACCCTTGCGGCCCCAGCAGTATCCAGCCTGAGCCAAGCGGCCACCGAGCCGATCCCGCAGCCTGCATTGCTCACGGATGACGGCCGGGTCCCCAGAACCGTCGCAGGCCAGGGTGGCTTTCAGCTCCGCCGTCAACAGCTCGGGGACGGTCGGCAGCTGTTGTTGAGCCTGCGCCCCGCCGACAGCTACGACGAGGACGAGGGTGGCGAGGGCTGAGCGCATGTCGGCAGGATAGCTGAGCCGAGGCCGCCGGCAACCCGTTTGACAGGGCGGTATTGGGCGGAGAGCGGACGAGGCCGAAGGCCCCGGTCCCTCAGCGAGTCAGCCCAGCCGGGAGCACCGACGGAGCCGTACGCGATGCATTGGACGCAGCAAAAGAGGCTACGAAACCGGCCAGGGACCGCACATCGCTAGGTTGACTTGGATCGCGAGCGACCGCCGCTGCTTCCCGTTCCAGCCGGAGATTGCAGGCCTTCGAGGGTAGTCCGACATCCGGCGTGCAGGCGTCATGACGAGCGCAGGCTGCGTCGAGAGCGTCGATGGGCGGCAGAGGAGCGTTGTTGCCCGGGCCGCAATAGTTGCCGTGAAGGAGAAACTTCGGTCCGCCATTGGCCGCAGGCTGAGCGAGTGCCGGAGCGGCGCATAGGGCGGCAAGGAGAGCCGCCGTTCCGAAGACAGCGCGAGACATCATGGTGATGATCCTCCAGCATCGACCTCTCGTGAAGTCACGACGGCGAGGGTCGTGGGCAAGGGTCGAGCTAGGAAGAGAAGAGCACGCCGCCTCGATCTGCGATGTGATAAAGATCACGGACCCTGTGCCGGGCAAGCACCCGCAACGATTTCATCATTGCGGGCTCCAAGAGAGGCCCGTGAACCCTTCAGACCATGCTATTCCCTGCTCGGGTGCCTGAGCGTATTCAAGCCCCAAGATTTTGATAATCGTGAAAATCAGGAGCAAATTCGGCCGACATATGATCTAATCAAGTGCTATTTTGAAAATTGCCTTGACTATTGTCTGGGATCGTTGTGTTGGTTGCTGATCCACGCGGAGGCTCAGATGCACGAAAACACATCCCCCTCAGGATCGGATCAGCCCGATTTTATCGCGCTCACCACCGACATCGTTGCCGCCTACATCTCGAAGAACTCGGTGCGGCCGGCCGACCTGCCGGCTCTCCTGAATGAAGTGCACGCCGCGATCGCCGGGCTCAATAGCAGCCCTGCTTCCGCCGAGCCGAAGGTCGAGAAGCTGACGGCGGGCCAGATCCGCAAGTCAATCAGTCCCGACGCCCTCATCAGCTTCATCGACGGCAAGCCGTACAAGACACTGAAGCGTCACCTGAGCGGCAACGGTCTCACGCTCGAGGAGTACCGCGAGCGCTACGGCCTACCGCACGACTACCCGTCTGTAGCCGCCAGCTACTCCGAGCAGCGCTCCAAGCTCGCCTTGGCCCTTGGCCTCGGCAATCAGCGTCGGAAAGCCGCTGCCAAGGCTGCAACGGTCGACGAGACGGTCGCCGACGCGCCGAAGAGCCGCGGCCGGAAGAAGGCTGCCGAACCTGCGGCTGCACCGGCTGCGAAACTCACGCGAATCCGTAGATCGAAGACGGCCGCTGCTGAGTAAGCTGCTCAATCCCTCCGCAGTCCCGCCGGCACCACCGTGCGGGGCTTTTCCACCGGCGATGACACCGTTCGCACATACGCTGATGCGAACCGAACCGCTTTGGTGATCCGGGTCAGCTTTACGAGGCTGACTCGATCAGGGAGGCGTGCGTGTCCCTCTACTTCATCCGCATGGCCGAGCGCATTGAGGTCACGGAAGAGGAAGGAGTCGAACTGCCCGATCTCGAGGCGTTCGACGATCTCCTTCGCAGGACCCTGAACGCGATCTGAGCTAGCGAGGGAGAGCGATCCGGAGTGAATGAGTTCACCGCTCGAGCCTATGACGAGGATGGCCGGCTCGTCATGAGCGCGCAAACCAGCTTCACTACTGAGGATCAGCAGCGCGCCCCGCGGTCGGTTCAGCGCTCGCGGTCGCTGACCGACGATGGGCGCCATACCGGACGCTTCGATCAATGAGGTGAAAGCGCCAATGGCCTCTTGATCCGTCGCGAACGCATCCTTCCAAGCGGTGCACTTGCCAGACGACAGGTTGATCAGGACGACCTGCCAGGGATCCTGGGTGCCGGACTAGCGGCAGATCTCGACGTCGACGGTTTCACTTTCCCCGGCTGAAGGTGTGTGACAGTGGCGATGGCTCGGGATTCCGGTCAACATTCATGCCAGTCGCCTCCTCATGCCCCTGAGCGCATCGCGTATCGGCTCAGCCTTGGGCTCGACGTATTGGATTGCGGCGCGCTACACGTGCACGTGACTAACCTACATTGGTGACTTCGTGTACGCCGAAGCTCGGCCGTGGCCGCCCTATGTCGGCTGAAGGCTGGAAGGACGTTCCAAGTGCCACGTTACTACTTCGACATCCACGATGGCGAACTCCTCAAGGATGATGCGGGCACCGAGTGCGCAGACATCGACGCCGCCCGTGAAAAGGTCATGGCCTGCCTGCCAGATGTTGCAGGCTGGATCACTCCAGTCGACGGCGACAATCAAGCCGTCTCGGTAATGGTCCGCGATGAGGCCGGCCGCCAAGTCTACGCGGCGACGCTGGCATTCGCCGGGTTCAGGCTGGAAGAGCCAGCCTCCTCGTAGCGCCCTGCTTAAGCCGGTGAGATCGGACGCACCGCGCTCAGTGAGCAGAGCGGGGTTGGGCCGAGCGAACGAGGGCCCCCGAACAGGTTGCATCCTATTGCGCACCGCCCTCGGCGACCGGGCTTCGGCCGGGGCGCCCTTTGGTCGTTTCAGGCCTACCCTAATTGGAGGATGCAGCGCGGCTCGCCGAGATCCTATTCAAGACCCGAGATTCGGAAATCTACCTTCGGCCCGCCGGCCCAGCCGCGCAGGGCGTTCCTCTAGCCGCTGCGTAGCATGATACCCTCGGATCCGGTTCTTTCCCCGACAGCCGGATTCGATAGAGCCCACCGGATTTGCCAGCGCGGGCATTTTCATTGCGTCGGTCCGACTCGATGATAGCGGCTGGTCATCCTCGACGCGGCATCCGGCGTGAGCTGGAGAACAGTCCGATGGGCACGTGAGCGACCGCCAATCCCGTCTCATCACGCACGACGAGCGTCCAGGGATTGTCGAGATCGATGGTACCGAGATCGTCTGCCATCTCGCCGATGACGCCACGCGCGTCGGCCAGCGCTTGCTCCAAATCCTCGGCCTCGACGCCTTCCTCGTCCCGGATTGTCGCCCGACCGTTGCCGACGTCGAAATAGAACCGTCTGAGCATTCTTGCCCCCCGACCAGCGCTCTCCCCTCGGGCAAACATAGGTCAATCTGTGCGAAACCGCATAGGGATGCAGATGGAATTCGGGCTACGAACGTCCCTAGTTAGCAATCATACGGATTGCAGATCATCCTTTCGTACTGGAGGGGCCGTTATGACGGTCGTGGCTGAAGAAAAAGGGCGGATTAATTACCGTCTTTCGGACAGGCTCAAGCGACGGGCACATATCCGTGCCATGCTGTTGCGAGCAAAAAAGGAGTTTTCGAAAGATAAGGACGAGCGATTGAACGCGCAGTCCACCTCCGATTAGCTGCTTGACAGGGCGCTTCTGAGGTCCTTCAAGCGCGTCGATAGCCTGTCCGGGGACGATCGCACGCACCGCGCGCGCTGTCCCGGTTCGCGAGCGGAGGCTTTTTCGTTTCTTGAAATTAGGTGGTGCGACGGCCGCAGCGGACGTAATTGGAGCTGCCCTTTGCACTCGTCCAAGTCAGATGGTCGCCGTCCACGAAGAGGCGAACTTGAGAGGTCCATTGCTGGCCACGGTCCCTGCAATCGGCGGCCATTGTCCAGGCATTGCCAGCCCGATGATGGCCACGGAAGCTGCAGGTGGTCTCTCCGGCTTTGGCGAGCCCCGGCGTGATCGTAGCGCGATAGAAGTTGTGCCGGCCTGAGGGGACGCCACAAGCGGCTGCTGTAGGCCCCCAGGTGCCCACGTATTCCGGGCCGGTCGAGCGCGAGCGCGCGATATCCGACGGAACTACGGGCTGCACCACGGGGGTCGACGGGGCTGGCGGCGCTATAGCTGGTGCGATGGCGCTCGTTGGCGGAGCGGGTGCCGCTGCCAGCATGATCTGGCGCGGCATATCCTCCGATCGCGCGATAAGCACTTCGCTGCCGCCCGGAATGGATGAAACCCGGAATGGCACCTCGTCGAAGAGGTAGGCAGCGCTGTAGGCGAACAGGCCGATCCAGCCCAGCACGAGCAGAGTCTCGAACGAGTGGCTGCGCCAGAACCCAACCTTCGGACATTCGGCCGGCACGGTCCAGGCTTTTGCCCCCATCCATTCCTCCCGCGCCACATTGCGATCCGCACCGTCGTTCGCCGGTCGCCTTCGCCCGCCGAGATGGCGAATGATCGCCCTGCCGGTGGCGATTACTCAACGTTAAATTGCGATCGCTTCTGATTACCGTCGCGTGAAGGGTTAAGATTTGGTTAACACCCCGCATGCCAATTGACTTTTCGCTGGGCTTTCGCACCAGCGAGACCGGGCGATGCTCAGCCCTCTGCGCCATCGGGGGCCAGGCCCACCGAACGATTTGTGGGTCAGCTGGGATTTCTCCGGTTTGGTAGACACCGGGTCGCTTTCGCGTGAGGTGTTTGTCGGATGCTCAAGACCCACCCCGCCTATCAGGCCGATTTTCTCACCGCCTCGCATCTAAGCCGTTAACAACGCAAAAGTGCTGTCGTTCTATGACCTAATATTGGACCAAAGCCTAGAACTTGTAGAACAAAGTTCCTTTTGCAGCGTGATCCTGGGCGCGGGCGCCGATCTGACCGGTGTAGGACAGTCCGACGCTCAGGCCTGGCGCCAGCATCAGCCCGAGCCCGACCTCGCTCACCAACGCGTCCCGGTCGAGCGGCAGGCCCCGGCTCGCGAACCGCGCCCTGGTACCCCGGAATGCCAACGGCACAGTCGGGACCAGGTCGCCGAACGACCGCCGGTAGGCCATCAGCCCATGCACGAACATCGGCGCAGGATCGTCGCGATCCAGTTGCACCTGCAGACGCAAGCCTATCGTCGCGCTCGGCACGGTGTGTTCCTGCGCGAAGCCGGTCAGCGCGGCGGCCCCGCCCCGCTCTGCGAATCGCTCGCGCTTGACCGACGCCACCGCCCCGCCCGCGAACGGCTCCAGGTCCACCGCCCCGCTCAGGCCGATCCGATAGCCCGCCTCGCCGAAGCCCTGCACGCTGTGGCCTCCGAGCCGCGCCGTGACGCTATCCGATAGACCCGGGATGGTGACCACGCGCCTGAGCCCGGCCGGATCGTCCGCCGCCAGCGCTCCGAACCGCAGCGCAGCCGATCCCGCCTCCAGGCTGCCGTAGACGCCCCCGAACGTGCTCGTGAGTGCGACGGTCTGGACCTGGGCCGGGTTGGCAAAGCCCGCCTCCAGGCTGCCGCCGACCGCGCCGAGGCGCAGACCGCCGAGCGGCGTTCTGACCTGCGCGTCCAGGCCTAGCAGGAAGCCCGCGCTGTGACGCGACAGCCCGGCGGCGTTGCCGTCGGTGCGCACATGCCCGACGCTGCCGAGCCCCAGCCCCCACAGGCTCACGGCCGTCTCCGGTACGTCGCTTGGCCGCGCCGCCGGAGTCGTGTCCCAGCGCAGACGGTCGAGCACCGCCTCGCGCAGAAGGCCGGCATTGGCGAAGACGGTCGAAACGAGGGTGGCATGCCCGTCCCCCGACAGCGCGGCGAACGCTGCCCGCGCCTGGGGCGCCGACAGCATCGCCACCGCGTCGTAGAGCGGCGAGCCGACCGCGCCCGCCTGTGCGGCCGCAGCGGACGCGCGCTGGTTGCGCGTCTGCGCTACTGCGACGAAGTCGAGGTCGTTGCGCGCCAGCGTCAGCGTGATCGCGTCGGGGGCATAGCCGAGGAACGGTGTCAGGAACGCAAAGTTGCTGCTCACCCCGGCAAACCGTCCCTGCACGCCGCCGGCCGCGGTCAGGATCGTATAGCGGGTGTGCGGGGCATATTGGCCGGTGCCCGCAACCGCCTGGACGGTGGCGCCCGCCACAATGGCCCTGCCGCCGGCATCGATCCGGTCGGCGCGGCCGTCCGCCGTGGCGTCGACCCGGTAGAGCGCCCCCGGCGCCAGGACGAGGTTGCCGGCCACGCTCATACGGCCCAGCGCCGCCGAACCGATGCCTGGGGAAAGCGTCGCCCCGGTGCCGAGGCTGACGCTGCCGAACCACGCCTCGCCGGTCAGCAGGCTACCGGTCCCGATCGCGAGGGCGGCGTTCGGCAGGGCCCCGGTGACGGCGAGTTCACCGCCGAGCACACGGACCAGCCCAGACAGGGGGCTGAGTCCCGAGAGGGTCAGGGTTCCGGGCCCGATCTTGGTCAGGCTGGTCTGCGTGGCGCCGTCGACGATCCGGCCGGCATAGCTGGTGGAGGCGCCGTCGCCGCCGACGGTGAGCTGCCCGTTGCCCAGCACGGCCTCCGGCGTGGCGCCGGCGAGCGAGCCGACCGCGAGCTCGGTGCTGCCGAGGTTGAGGATGCCGTCGTTGGTGAGCCGGCCGATGCTGGTGGTCGATCCAGTCAGCGCGATCGAGGCGCCGACGACGTTGCTCACCCCACCCGCGAGCACGCCCGAGACCTGGACGACGCCGGTGTTCGACAGCCCACCCGAGAGCGTGCCCGAGCTGATCAGGCTACCGGCATTGGCGAAGGGCGCGGATAGCGTGGTGAAGGTGCCGGTATTGACGAGCGTGGCGCCGGCGGCATTGACGGCGTCGGCGGTGTAGCTGCCGGCGTTGACGAGGCGGCCGGTGTTGAGCAGGTCGTCGAGGACGCTGGCATTCTGCGCTACGGTGAGCAGGCCGGCATTGGCAACTCCGCCGGCCATGAGTCGGCCGCTGGAGGCGACCGTGACGGTCCCGGCGTTGGTCAGCGGCCCGCCGAGGCTGTAGGCGCCGGTGACCGCGAGGGTCGCGCCGGCGCCGTTGGCGAAGGTGCCGGCGCTCGCCACCGCCCCGGTGACGGCCGGGGTCCCGGCCTCGTTGCGGATGGCGCCGTCGATCCGGCCGGCGCTGGCCGTCACGGTGCCGGCATTGGTCAGCCCGCCCGCGAGCGTGCCGGAGGTGGTCAGCGTGCCGGTGTTGGCGACACCGCCCGTGATCGCGCCGTCGTTGAGGGTGAGCCCGGCATTGATCAGGCCGCCCGCGATGGCGCCGCCGTTGAACAGGCTGCCGATGTTGCCCGCGGCGCCCGTGACGGTGCCGCTGTTGGTCGCCTGACCGGCATTGGCGAGGCTGCCGACGATGGTTCCGCTCGTCGCGAGCGCGCCGGTGTTTGCGACCGCACCCGTGATCGTCCCGTCGTTCGCGAGGCTGGCGGCATTGCCGAGGCCGGCGGGCGCCGTCAGGCTGGCGGTCCGGGCGACCGTGACGGTCCCGGCGTTGGTCAGCGGCCCGCCGAGGCTGTAGGCGCCGGTGACCGCGAGGGTCGCGCCGGCGCCGTTGGCGAAGGTGCCGTCGCTCGCCACCGCCCCGGTGACGGCCAGGGTCCCGGCCTCGTTGCGGATGGCGCCGTCGATCCGGCCGGCGCTGGCCGTCACGGTGCCGGCATTGGTCAGCCCGCCCGCGAGCGTGCCGGAGGTGGCCAGCATGCCGGTGTTGGCGACGCCGCCGGTGATCGCGCCGGTGTTGAGCGCGGTTCCGGCGTTGGTGAGGCCGCCGGCCAGGTTTCCTGCGTTGGTCAGGGCGGTGCCGGGCCGGGTGAACACCGGGGCGGCGAGGCTGGCGGTGGCGGTCAGGCTGAGGCCGCCGGCCGCCAGGATGGCCGGGCCGGTGAAGGTGCCGGCACCCGTGAGGGTCAGGGTTCCGGCGCCGGCCTTGGTCAGGCCGCCGGTTCCGTCGAGGGTGCCGGCGAAGGTGGTGGCGGTGCCGTTGGCGCCGGCGGTGAGGCGGGCGGTGCCCAGCGCGACGCGGCCCTGTCCGGCCAGGGATCCGACGGTCTCGCTGTCGGCGAGGGCCAGGGTCGCGCCGGCCGCGATGGTGACGGAGCTGAGATCGCCGATGGCCTGCCCGCCGCGGGCGAGCAGGGTGCCGTCCGCCAGGGTGGTGGCACCCGTGTAGGTATTGGTGCCCGCCAGGGCGAGGGTTCCGGGTCCGGCCTTGGTCAGTCCGCCGGGTCCGGAGAGGGACTGGGCGAGGGTGAAGGTGTTGGCGGGATCGGCGATGTCGAGACGGCCGCCGGCCGGTCCCCAGAGGATCGGGCGGGTGGTGGTGGCGAACGCGGTCCCGGTGACCTGGAGGGTTCCGCCGTCGAAGGCGAGGGGACCGCTGGCGGCGCCGAGGTTGGCGTCGCGCGCGACCGAGAGGGTGCCGGCTGCCAGGACGACGCCGCCCGAGAAGGTGTTGGACCCGCTCAGCGTCAGCGTGCCCAGCCCGAGCTTGAACAAGGTCCCCGAACCGGACACGACGTTCGATACGGTCAGGGTCTGCGCCGGATCGACGGCCAGACCGGAGACACCGTGCAGGGTGAATGGGCGCGTGGTGGTAAAGCTCGTCGCCGCTCGGATCGTGCAGCTCAGGGAGCTCTGGACATGAAGGCACGCCTTGCCTCCCATCTCACCCACCCCACCACGTTCAGGGGCTTGGCGGGCTTCCCGATCGTATCTGGAGCGATCCTGCCGGCGATCTCACAATCCGAATCGTCCGGCGTCCCCCCGGTTGAGCTGCAGGACGTACAAAGATCGCCGCTTCGTCGAACTCGGACAGGATGACGTCGGGGTGCACCGAGAAAGTGCCGTGGAACGGCAGGCGAAGGGAAAGGCTGCGCCGTGAGACGCCTGAAGCTGCTTGGACAACGCACGCTGGTCGCGCTCCTCGGCTTGGCCACGGTCTGGCTGATTCTGGTTCTGTTCTACGACGTCGCCGACCGTCGCTTGCCGCTCGTCTTGGCGCTTGCGTCCACGTACGCCGCCGCTGCCTACCTGATCCTGCCACGCGCGATCAGGCTCGGCGCGTACATCCTTAAGAAGGGACGCGTCCCGTCCTACACACTGACCGGCGATGGCCTCCCCGGCGATCCCGTGAACCTGGTCCTGATCGGCGCCCTTGAAGAGTTGCACCGCGCCTTTGCCCTCGCGGGCTGGTCTAGGGCGGATCCGCTGGACCTCGGCAGTTCGTGGAGGATGGTGTGCGCCTTCGTTCTGAACCGGCCTTATCCGAGCGCCCCCTTCAGCACACTGTATCTGTTCAACCGAGGTCAGGACATCGGCTTCCAGCGCGCCATCGACGACAGTCCGCGCAAGCGCCACCACGTCCGCTTCTGGGGTCTCTCGATGGAGCGCGCCCAGGAGACGCTCGACACGGCGGCCTTCTGGCTTGCGTCAGGCCGACCAGCAGATACTGAGCGCGCCCTATGGGTCGGCGCTGCGACCAAGGACATCGGTCTGTCCCTGACGCGCCTCAGTTTGCAGGTCACCCACGCGACCGACGTCGACACCAACGCCGAGCGCGCGTTCGTCGTCCAGGAACTGACGGAGCACGGCGGTATCGGGCCCGTGCGCTTTCATCGGCCCGGCGAGCGGCTGACGCTCGGCACGGTGAGTCGCTACGTCAGCGACGGTCTTGTGGCCGTCGCCGACCTGACACCCGGATCCGGCAATCTGCTTCGTTTTGACGGGCCGGCTTCGAGCACCATTGCCGCAAAGTCGAACTGATCTCCGGCATGAGGCAGGACTGGCAGCGCGGGATGTCGCTCCTCAAAAAGCTTCTCACAATCCCGAGCAGCGTCCTGACCTCATCCCGTGACATGGCCCTGTACGGAGTGATCGATCTGGCCGGTGGAGCGCTGCTCATCGCATGGCCGGGAGCGATGTAAGTGCTTACCAGGCGGCCTGGCGGGTGTGAGCAAGTACGATTGGCCGTGTTTCCGCGTCGTCCTTCACGCGAGAGGCGACTTTGCGCATTCGCTTGCTATGCCCGCGCGGCCGCTCAGAGCGTAGCGCTGGAGCTCCGGATGACCGGCGGCGGTGCCCAGGAGCCGTTCAGCAGGACGTCCTTCGGCCAGTAAGTGCGCAGCATCAGGAGGAAGGGGCCGGCAGGGGCTGGAAGCCAATTCGCCTCGCGTTGTGCTCCGGGGCTCTCGTGCTGGATGAGGAGATCGACCGAGCCGTCCGGGTTGGTCTTGAGGCTGTCGCGCGGGCTGACCGAGTAGCGGTTGATCGGATTCTGGACGAAGAAGTAGTCTGCGTCGTACATCGTCAGCGACCAGAACCCGTTGACGGGCGGCAGTTCCCCGGCGGGGAAGCGCATCACGTATCTGGATGTGCCGGTCAGCTGGCGGCCCGCCGCGTCGACCTTGGTCAGCGGGTAGACGGCATCCTGTGGCAGGTTGCAGCCGAGCCCGACCGCCGTGATGAAGGCGCGCTGCAGGTAGTCTTTGCCGTAGTCGCCGCCGTTGGTCGTGAAGGTCCAGCCGTTCACGTAACTGCCTGTGGCCTTCATGTGCTCCATGATTCGGGCGCTTGCCTGCCGCGGTGCCTGTTCGATCGCGTCACGGGTTGCGGGCGGTAGATTGCGCGGTTCGAAGGGCTGGCCTGGAACGATGCCGAGCGAGGCCATCTTGGCGACCGGAACCCCGTCCGCTAGCGCCGGCGGGTTGTCCTTCATCAGAGTGGCCAGCAGGTTGAAGTAGACCGTCGCATCCAGGCGGTTGACCTGCTCGCGCACCGCAATCTTCGTGTCGACGCTCGGATCGACCCGACCCGGGATCGGTGTGAAAGGCTTGCCAGCTGCGCTTGCCGGGATGAGCCGGTACTGATCTTGAAGGGCGTGCACGGCCCTGTAATCCTCGGGCGTGCCCGTGCAGTAGGTCCGGCCGATGATCCAGATCAGATTGGTCGGTGCCTGGATCAGCTTGGCGCCGGGCGGCACGCTGCCGCTCCAGCCCGGTCCGGCGATGAAATAGGTTTGTGGCCCGGTTCCGGTCGTACGCTTGCCCGGCACGGCGAAGACGTTCGTCCACGCGCTCAGCATCGGCATGAGATAGTAGCGACCGTCCTCCTCCGGAATGCTGAGAAGGTGGGGTTCCGTCCCGACATCGACGAAGGCGCTGGAGTAGAGCGTGTCCGCGTTCGGTGCAGTCACGGCCCGGAACTTCGCATCCGGGTATTCGCGCATGTTGGCGAACTGGCCCATCGGAGCACTCTTGCCTTCGGGCGCGGCTACGTTGGTCATCACACGCCGGGTCATCTCCATTGTGACCAGCGGGTAGCCGTAGATGTAGGCGTCCGTCGCCAGCTCCAGCGGATCGGCGACCGCACGGTTGCCGATGAGCGGCACATCCTGCACCGTGCTCTGCGCCCGGGCCACGGGCACGCCGTGCCCGACATACGGGATTGTGGCGACGCCCGCGGTGAAGATCCGCCTGGTGACATCCATGACTGTCTCCTGGGACTGCCTGGCTCAGGCAGGCGGTCAGCGCGGTCCTAATGTGGCTCCCACACTGAGCGGGGGCCGCTGCCGTTCGGCCGCTGGAAGGATTGTCGGGCCTCGGATCGCGCTACCAGCGGCGGAAGCCGCGCCGATAGACGACCGCACGTGGGCCATAGTATCCCCGCCGCACGAAGGCCGCGCGTGGGCCGTAGAAGCCGCGCCGTACGGCAACGCCGCCCCGAGGTCCGACGCAGCCGGCCCGATACAAGCCGCGGGCGCAGACCAATGCGCTTGCCGGAACCGGTAGGAGCGTGACGAGGCCGGTGAGAAGGCTGAGCAAAACCAGTGTACGGCGCAGGGCTGTCAAGTGTCTCATGGAGTGCCTCCCTTGAAGATCGTGTTCGATCCGGAATAGCGGCTCACACTTCTTTCCGTGTCGTCCGTCGAAAATTCGCACAGGCTCCGCACGCGCAGCATCATGCGAGCGCGCAGCTCTTCCTTATTGATAAAAATATTATAGGTAATACAAGGTTTTGAAGCTGATTCGCCCCGTAAAAGACTGACCCTAAGCGCAGTTTTCGCTATTGTCAAATTGTATACATTCTTTCGGGGAATAATGTCTGGCAGCTCTCAAAAACCATCTATAATAAACTGTATATGAAGGTATTGCGCAGTGTTGGCGGCGCTTCGATATAGTGGCAAATCCGCCCTGACTGCCTCCTGTTGCGCCAGGATATGTCCATGAACTCTCCTCGACTGTGGTGAGGCCAGAGGACTGCTCGGAAGGTTGTATCAGCATCTTACTGAGCTGCAACCAGAGGCGTTTGACGTTTCGTCTCGGTCCTGTGTTCTCCTTCTAAACCGAAGGTGGCCCTTCGGGCATCCAAGGCGTGCCTCGCGTGGGAAAGCGCCGTTGAGAACGCCGACAACCGCTCGGCGCTCTCGGCCCCGAACTGCCTGCCGAGCACGGACGCGGCGATCGCCCGGGTCTCGCGCGCGAGTGCCTCCAGCGCGAATAGCTCGGCTTCTGGGGCCTCATCAGCAATCTCGACGAGCCGCCGAATCGGTTGCCAGTCTGCGTCGCACCTCCGCCTGCTCCAGTAGCTCGAAACCACCGCGAACATCGAGCCCATGACGCTGGTGACGATGCCGATGACATAGAAGTATTGCTGGAATTGATCGAGGAAGCTCTGATCACCGCCGCTGAGGTAGGCGGCTACGCCGGGGTGGACCGGAAGGATGGGGGTCTTGTCGTCGGGATCGGGGGCTTCGATCTGGTTGGCAAGCGGTGTTGCGGTCGTGAGCTTGGCCTTCGTGGTCAAGATCGAGCGTGCGATTGCGGCCGCCACGACGTTGGGCATCAGCTCTGACGCCGCAAAACGATAGGTGACGGCGAGTGTCGAAACCGTATCGCTTGGCGTGGCCGGCCGAGCACGGAAGGCGCCAGCGGGAACGTCGATCGCCTCGAAGCCGGGGAAGCGTTTGCCGATAGCCTCCGCGTCGTCGATCGCCAGGATGCTGGGCGTACCCCGGGTCGCGCGCGCAATGGCGGCCACGACATCGACCACCTCACCGGGCGCCACCGGGCCTACCGCGAGCACGGCCTGGACCTTTTTCTCCTGAACAGCCCGTGCGAGTTCCGCCACGGACAGGAAGACCCGGCTCACGTCCTTTGTGGGGATGTCGAAGAAGCTCAGGATTGTGTCGAGTGCTTGACCATTGTTGTCCTGGACTGGGCCGGCCACGATCCCGACCGTCTTGCCCACCAGACCGGCGGCGGAAGTGATTTTGCTACGGGGCGGCAGAACGAGAGCCACGACATCCCGGCGCAGGATCACGATGGTCTGGGCGTTCGCCGGTGCCGCCGCATCGCTGCGCACGATCGCCAGATCCGTTCGGCCGTCCTCCAGAGCCTTGGCACTCGCGGCGAGGTCGGGAACCTGCACGAGTTCCAAGTGAACGCGGGGATGCTGGACTGCCGAAACAGAAACGAAGGCTGCCATGAACCGTTGAGCAGCGCCGCCCTGTGGACCAATGGTTACGCGCAGGTTGGCATGCGGTGACCCGAAGTGAGCCACGGCGAACCCCGCGCCGGTCAGGAGTAACACTCCTACGACGACAAGAAGGCTGCCCCTTAAGCTGCGACGCGGCTGGCGGAGTGTGTGCCGCTCAGGATTATTCCGTTCCGGATGAAGATCGATGGGCGTGGCGTCCGGCATCATCGCAGCCCTCCCGGCGTTTCGGCCTTGTCATGCTCATAAATCCTGCCCGTGCAGGTCAGTGCATTCGCGCCAAGCGCTCCTCGTCACGCGCGAAGACTGCGGTCGCAGACAGGGTAAGCAGCAATCGCAAACGCCGCTGCGTCAAAAGATCATACGGCCAATGGGATGATCACGTCGATCCATCTGCCGGACTCTGCCGCCTCCCGTAGGCCGCTTCAACGCGCGCATGAAAGTCCGAATATGCGAGCTATCGACTGCCGAGAGATTCGCTCTCGCTTCCGCGCGTGTCGCTAAGCCCCCTTGGCGATCATGTCGGCCCGAAAACCGCGGGCAGCCGCCCGCCAGGTCTTGCCCGTGTCGCACTCGACCGCTCGGTCGCCGACCGCAACGTCCCGCGCGTGGCGTGCGCGGTGCGGTGCGAGCTCCGCGCCGGACTCGGCCGACAGCAGACGCCTGAAGCTATTCGGGCAGGCGCGTGCGACCGCCTCCGCCGCGCCCAGGCGGCACGATGCGCTGGGCGCGGGCGTCCCCCGCGCAGCGTCAGGCCGTCACCCGGTGAGAACGCAACCTAGTCCCCGCGACCCTCATCCGTGTTGCCCACCAAGACGTCACGGATGTCCTGTCGTCTGACACCCGCGAGAGGGTGCGGCGACGGGCGTGACATCGGCGGGCTCCGAGCGATTGCCTCGCCCTGATCTCCCCGGCGTCGCGGGTGCGCGTTGATCCAGCGCAAGGCCCCTCGAACAGACCGGGTTCAACCCGGGAGACCCAAAACGACCGGAAGCGTTTTCGACCATGACGACGGCGGCGCTGCACCCGACCGAGACGGGGCGCTCGAGATACGGCGGATGGATGCCGCGGCTGAGGGGATGGCTGGCAGTCCTGCCGCTGGTGGGCCTCTGCATAGGCTTGGCGGCACAGGCGCTCGGCCATCCTGAGGTCGCCGCATTGGCATGGACGCTCGCGACCCTCGCGATCCTCGTCGTCCTGGCGTCCCAGGTCGTGACGAGCCTCGCGCAAGGCGACATCGGGCTCGACCTCGTCGCCCTGCTCTCCATGGGCGGCGCGCTCGCCCTGTCGCAGCCGTTGGCCGGCGCCGTCATCGCGTTGATGTACGCCGGCGGCCAATCGCTGGAAGCCTACGCCGCCGGCCGCGCCGGGCGGGCGATGACGGCGCTGATCGCGCGCCAGCCGCGGACCGCCCTGCGCGACGAAGACGGCGCGTTGCGGGAGGTGCCCCTTGGGGCTCTGATGCCGGGAGACCGAATCTTGGTGCGCGTCGGCGACGTCCTGCCGGTGGATGGCCGGGTCGCCGCGGGTCGCGCCGTGCTCGATCGGTCGAGCCTCACCGGCGAGGCGCTACCGGTCAGCTTTGGGGCGAACGAGGCCGTGCTGAGCGGCACGGTGAACGCGGGCACGCCGTTCACCTTGGTCGCGGAGCGGCCCGCGTCCGAGAGCACGTATGCCGGCATCGTCCGGCTCGTCGAGGCGGCGCGATCCCAGAAGGCACCGATGGCGCGCCTAGCCGACCGCTACGGGCTCGCCGTCCTCGCCGTGACGCTCCTCCTGGCTGGAGCCGCCTGGCTCGCGACTGGCGACCCTCTTCGCGCGCTTGCCGTGCTGGTCATCGCGACGCCCTGCCCGCTGATCCTGGCGGTGCCCGTCGCGCTCGTCTCCGGCCTCTCGCGCGCTGCCGGCATCGGGGTCCTCGTCAAGGGTGGCGGGGCTCTGGAGATGCTGGCCAAGGTCCGCGTCCTGGTGGTCGACAAGACCGGCACCCTGACACACGGCACCGCCCGGCTCGTTTCCACACGCGTCGTCGGCCCCTTCGACGAGGACGAGGTCCTGCGTCTCGCGGCGTCCCTTGATCAAGCCTCAGGCCACCCGGTGGCGCGGGCCCTGGTCGAAGAGGCGCGGGCGCGAGGCGTGGCCGTTTCGCAGCCCGCGATGGTCACGGAACTCCCCGGCGAAGGCGTGACCGGCAGCGTGGACGGGCGGCCCATTCTCGTCGGGGGGGCGCGCCTGATGGAGCTTCACGACGTTCGCTTCCCGCCGGCGGACGCGACCCGACACGCAACGGCAGCCGTCGCCACGGTGCTGATCGCCATCGACGGCGCGCCGGCCGCCAGACTGGAATTCGCCGATCCACTGCGGACGGACATCTGTAACGTACTCGCGGACCTGCGTGCGTGCGGCATCGGGCGGGTGGTGCTCGCCACCGGGGACCGGCGCGCCGTCGCGGAGACGCTGGTCGCCGGCCTGTCCATCGACGCGGTCGCCGCCGACCTCGACCCAACGGGCAAGACCGACACCGTGGCCGCAGAGCGCCGGAACGGTCCCGTCATGATGGTGGGAGACGGGGTCAACGACGCGCCAGCCCTGGCGGCCGCCGACCTCGGCGTGGCATTGAGCGCGCGCGGCGCGGCGGCGGCGGCCGAGGCGGCGGACGTCGTCCTGCTCGTCGACAGCCTGGCACCGCTGCCCCGGGCCATTCGCATCGCCAAGCGCGCCCGCACCATCGCGCTCCAGAGCGTGTGGGTCGGCCTCGGGCTGTCGCTCGCCGGCATGATCGCTGCAGCGCTGGGCTACCTCTCACCCCTTCAAGGGGCGTTGCTCCAAGAAGCCATCGACGTCGCCGTGATCCTCAACGCCATGCGCGCGCTCGGCGGCCCCCGTGACGTCAGCGAGCCAACCGGGCGGCGAGCCCCGCGGAACGCGTGAAGCGAGCCGGCCATAGCCGTCGCGGGGCTTGCGATGGATCAAGGCGGCCCGTTCCCACCAGGGCCAGGCTTCCGTCGTCGACCGCGACGCACGACGGAGGCCGCCATGGCTTACGCGAACATCCTCATCCCCGCCGACCTCGGCGCGGCCGCCCCGGATCGGATACGGCTCGCCGCCGACTTGGCTCGACGCTTCGAAGCGACCCTGACGGGTGTGGCCGCCCACGCTGTGCCGGCCCCGATCCTGGTGCGGGACGTCTACGATGCCATCGACCAGGAAGGACGCAACAAGGCGCAGATACAAGCCATCCTGGAGCAGGCGCACGCCTCGTTCGCTCGCTTCGCTGGCGACGGAATCCGCACGGACTGGCGCTGGTGCTTCGCCGACGCTGTCGCCCATCTCGTCGAGCAGGCGCGCGCCGCGGACCTTGTGGTCGTGAGCCGTCGCGGACCTGGCGACGAGGATCCCGGGCCGCTCGGGGTGACACCCGGACGCGTCTTGATGGAGGCCGGCAGGCCGGTTCTGGTCGTGCCGCCGAGGACCGTGAGCCTGAAGGCTTCGCGTATCGTGGTCGCCTGGAAGGACGGCCCCGAAGCACGACGGGCTGTATCGGGCGCGCTGCCGCTCCTCCGGGGGTCCGACAAGGTGTTCGTGGCGACGGTCGACACGGACGCGCGGCACGGTGGCGCTGAGGACGTAGCCGGCCATCTCGCCCGGCACGGCGTCCACGTCACCGTGCACCCCTTGCACTCGGCGGACGACGCCGGCTCGGAACTCATGCGCTTCGCCCTGCTGCAGGACGCGGACCTGATCGTCCTGGGCGCCTACGGCCATTCCAGGCTCCGGGAATGGATGTTCGGCGGCGTCACGCGCGACCTCCTGGACCGCTCCCCACTCTGCAGCTTGATGTGCCACTGATGGGCGGCCGCTGCCGCCTCGGCGCGGGCGTCGCGCTTGCCGTGTCAGTCGCACCCGTCGCGGCGCAAGGTGCTGCGTCCCGCGGGCGGGTTATCGCACGCACCGTCTGCGCGCGCTCGCTGTCACGCGGTCCGGTCGACAGGCCCCAGCCCGATGCACGAGGCGACGCCGTTCCGCACGCTCGCCGGGCGTTTTCCCATCGGCGAATTCGTGCGCGCACGTATTTGACGGCCCGGCACGCTTGGGCCGCCGTAGCCCGTGCGCGGAACGCTTACTCGACGAAGCTCCAACCGGCCTTCAGGGCGGTCGACTCCTCCTCGTCCATCGGGCCGGGCCACTCCGACCTGTTCGGTGCCCGCACCTGAGGCGGCGCCTCCCCGACATCGGGCTTTGCCGGCGCAGATTGGCTGCGCGCGGGGGAGGACCGCGTCCGGGCGGCTAGACCGGTCGGGCCCCCCCCTGATGATTTTCGGTTGAACATGGTCGACGTCCCGGGCTCAATGGGCGAGGAACAGCGGTGCCGGGCTGCCCCTCAGGAAGGAGCGCGTCACCCCGCCGAAAAAGTATTCGCGTGTGGGGGAATGCCGGTAGGCGCCCATCACGATCATGTCGGCCCGAAACAGGCCGGCCTGGGCGCGAAGCGTCTCGGCCACGCCCCCGCCCCTCGGGAGGTCGTTGACGCTGACGTTCACCCCATGCCGTGCGAGGTGCGGCGCGAACTCGGCCCCCGGCACGGAGGCCTGGATCTCCGCCTCGGTGCCGACCGAGACGATTTCCACCGCGTCGGCCGCGCGCAGGAACGGCAGGGCATCGTTGGCGGCCCGAGCGGCCTGGGCGCTGCCATCCCAGGCGACGATGATCCGTTGCGCGGCGAAGGCATCGTGTCCCGGCGGAACGACGATGACCGGGCGGCCGCTATGGAACAGCGCCTTCTCGATCATCTCGCGGTCGAGGTCGTAGGTCCGCGAGCCGATGTCCAGGACCGTCAGGTCGTGCAGGCGGGCCCGCCCCGCCAGCCGGCTCACGATGTCCGGAAATGGGAGGCTCGGCGCCTCGGTCGTGCAGACAATTCCGGCCTGCGCCGCATCTCCCGCAGAGCGCTCCGCAACAGAGCGAGCCAGCGCCTCGAGGCGGCGGTCGATCATCGCGTCGCCCGTATAATCGAACTCGCCGAGCCAGGTGTCGTCGCCCGAGAGGCGCCAGGATGCGGATTGGACCGTGAGGTGGGCGCCGGCGGCCTTCGCCAGCGTCAGGGCGTAACCGATTGCCGACGAGGCCGGCTCGTGTTCGTCCTCCACGGCGGTGCCGACGAGGACGTCGCGGATGGCTGCGAGCGGAGATGGGTCGTGTCTGGACATCGGGCGTCTCCGGATTGGATCCGCCTCATGGTTCGACCCCTTCCGGCGGGCCGACCTTGATCCACCTCAACCAGCATCTCTTCGGCACGACTGTTCGCGGCCATTAACATGCAGTAACTTCGCATAGGAGACGCCAAGGCCCCGTGCGGAGCGCGGTGCTTCGCGTTCGGCAGTCATGCGCTGTGAAGACCGCGACAGATCCCTCGGCCGGCGCGGCTTGGAGTTGGTTCTCCAGGGGTATGATCGATGGCGAACCGCGTCGACAGGGCCGGCACGGAACAGGTCGCCGACGGCGCGTCGACAGTCGAGGAGTTCCGGCAGACCCTCGACGAGGTCGGGGTCTGCATCTGGTCGCTCGACCTCCCGACGGGTCAGGCCTCGGTCTCGCCGACCTGTGCGCGCCTCTTCGGTGTCGCGCCCGAGCGACTGACCACCTTCGCAGCCTCTCAGGCGCTGGTGCATCCGGATGACCGCCCAGGCAGAGCGGAAGCCATCCAGAGAGCGTTGCAGGAGGGCGGGAGCTACGAGGTCGACTACCGCGTCGTGCGACCGGACGGGCATGTCTGCTGGCTGCGCTCGCGCGGGCGGGTGAGCCTCGACGCGGAGGGCCGCCCGGCCCGGCATCGCGGCGTGGTGCTGAGCATCGACGGGCAGAAGCGGGCCGAGGAGGATCTCCGTGCCCGCGAGGCGCACCTGCGCTCGATCCTCGATACCGTGCCCGAGGCCATGGTCGTCATCGACGAGACCGGCTTGATCCACTCGTTCAGCGCCGCGGCCGAGCGCCTGTTCGGGTACGCGGCCGACGAGGCGGTCGGGCGGAACGTGCGCATCCTGATGCCGGAGCCGATGCGGGGCGAGCACGACGACTACCTCGCACATTATCGGCGGACCCGGGAGCGGCGCATCATCGGCACCAACAGGGTCGTGACCGGGCAGAGACGGGATGGCTCCACCTTCCCGATGGAACTCGCCATCGGCGAGATGCGCTCCGGCGCGCCGGTCTTCTTCACCGGCTTCATCAACGATCTGACCGAGCACCGCCAGACACAGGCGCGGCTCCAGGAGCTTCAATCCGAGCTGGTCCACATCTCGCGCCTGAGCGAGATGGGCGAGATGGCCTCGACGCTGGCCCACGAGTTGAACCAGCCGCTCGGCGCCATCGCGAACTACGCCAAGGGCTGCAAGCGCCTCCTGGCACAACCGGATCCCGCGAACGTCGCCAAGGCGCTGGAGGTCCTCGACAAGGCCGCCGAGCAGGCCTTGCGGGCGGGACAGATCATCCGGCGCCTGCGCGAGTTCGTCGCCCGTGGCGAGACCGAGATGCAAGTCGAGCCCGTCGCCAGGCTGATCGAGGAGGCCAGCGCGCTGGCCCTGGTCGGGGCGCGTGAGCAGGGCATCGTCACGCGCATCGCTCTGGATCCGCGCGTCGGATCCGTCCGGGCCGACCGGGTGCAGGTACAGCAGGTCCTGGTGAACCTGATGCGCAACGCCCGTGAGGCTATGCAGCAGAGCGACCGACGCGAGTTGACGGTCGAAGCCAGACCCGTCGGGCGGGAGCTCGTCGAGATTGCCGTGTCGGACACGGGTCCCGGCATCGCCGACGAGGTCGCCGACAGGCTGTTCCAGCCGTTCGTCACGACCAAGAAAAGCGGCATGGGCGTCGGTCTCTCGATCTGTCGCACCATCGTCGAGGCGCATGGCGGCCGCCTCAACGTCGAACGCAACGGCGCCGGCGGAGCGACTTTCCGGCTGACGCTGCAGGCGACGCACGGGGGGGATTCGCTCGATGGCAACTGACCTCGTGCACGTCGTGGACGACGACGCGGCCATGCGGGACTCGCTCGCGTTTCTGCTCGGTACCGAGGGCTTCGAGGTACGGCTCTACGAGGCCGGAACGGAACTGCTCGACAGGCTGTCGAAGCCGGCCACGGGCTGCATCCTGACCGACATCCGCATGCCCGGCATCGACGGCCTGGAGTTGCTCCGCCACCTGCGGATCGCCGGGCACAAGCTTCCGGTCATCATGATGACCGGGCATGGCGACGTGCCGCTCGCGGTGGAGGCGATGAAGCTCGGCGCCTGCGATTTCATCGAGAAGCCGTTCGGCGACGAGGCCCTCCTTCAGGCGCTCCGCTCCGCTCTGGAACGCGGCGGTCCGGCGGCCGCGGCCGACCCGAGCTTGAGGGAGTTCGTACGCCGTGTCGGCACCCTGAGCGAGCGCGAGCGGCAGGTACTGGACCAACTGGTGGCCGGCGGCACCAGCAAGGAGATCGGGCGTGCGCTCGACATCAGCCCCCGCACCGTCGAGATCTACCGGGCCAAGCTGATGGCCAAGACGCAGGCGGAAAACCTGCAGGACCTGGTGCGCTGGTCGGTACTGGCCGGCATCGCGTGAGACGGGCTTGAGGCAGGTCAAGGCAGCGATCAGGTCCGTTCCGCAGGATGCCGGGCTCACGCCGCTCGAACATCTCGCCGCCAGTAACCGCCATGCCGTCAGATCCCTCGAACCTCATCTACATCGTGGACGACGACGCGGCCGTCCTGCACTCGACCCGCTTCCTCCTGGAAAGCGAGGGCCACGAGGTCGAGACCTTCGTCAGCGGCTCCGAACTGCTGGCGGCCTTCCCAGGTCCACACCCGGACCTGGTGTTGATCGATCATGTCATGGCGAGAATGGACGGGCTTGAGGTGTTCGCCCGGTTGCGTGACCTCGATGCCCGCGTGCCCGTGGTACTCATCACCGGGCATCCCGACCCGGGCATCCGGTCGCGAGCCCGAGCGGCCGGCGTGCCTTTGGTCGAGAAGCCGCTCGCGTTCGACGCGCTGCTGGGCATGCTCGCCGGCAACAGGGTCGGCACGGGCGTCAATCTGCAGCCTTGAGGATCTCTGGCGGCAGCCCGCCGCGGGACTTCGCGGGCGCGGCGGCTTGCGCGGAACGGCCCAGGGCCCACGTCGAGGGGGCCGCGTGCGCCTTCCCCGTTCCGGCTAGCATCCAGGTTGGCGGAGGGGGTTCCAAGCGACATTGATCTGGCGCAAGCCTCCCGCCGGTACGCTCACGCCCAGCGGCGCGAGTGTTTCGGTTCCAGCGTCTCGCAGGGATTGTGGAAGAGGTAGTAGCCGAAGGCCGCGATGGCCTCGCGTGCCGGGGCGGGCTGGAAGCCGAACGGCAGGCTCTCGCCCTCACGCACGTCGGCGCCAAAATCCCACGTGCCCGGGCGCACGAAGAGCGGAACCAGCGTGGCCTCGCGCACGGCGCAGCACAGGCCGGGCTGGCATCGGCGCTGGAACACCCGGTAGAGGGTCGGGGTCGGTCGACTGGCCTGCATGGGGGCCCATCCTGCCGTTCCGGATCGGCATGTCGCCGGAGGTCGTGCCGGGGCCACGAGCGGCCCCAACTGGATCTGATCAGGCTGCCTTCAGCGCCGCTGCCTCGGAGACCTCGTGCGACAGCGTGGCGGCCTCCGCTTGGTACTCGGCCATGCTCTTGGTCACGAACGCGGTCTGAAGCTCGAACGCGTCCTTGAGCGAGGCACAAGCGGCCAGCGCCGCGAGGTGGTCCGCCCGAGCCTGGAAACGGCGGCTCGTGAAACGCATCGTCTCCGCGGCGACGCGCAGCGGCAGGTCGACCGCGAAGGCACGCCAGATGCCGATGCCTGTCTTGAGTGCTTCGGCCGGCGGCGCTGTCGGAAATTGAGTCACGGTCTCGGAATCCATCGGGATGATCCCTTTGTTTGTGAACGGACCACAGATGATGTCGCGATGGTTCTGGCCTTGATCCAGATCAAATGGCCCAAATCTCAAGCTAAAATTATCCTGCACGCAAAGCTATTGGTGGAATAGCTAAGCTAATTCACTATCATATGGCATGAATACACCCGAAAAAGCTTGATCCAAATCAATGCCCGGTGCTCGATTTACGGGAGCCTCAGCTTATCGAAGGCGGCAGGCGACCTGCCGCCCCCGGGGCCCGACGCCCCCGGTCTCCCGGCCCCGCTTCGAAAGGAGAAGCCGATGCGAACGATCGAGAATCGGACCGAGGACATGGTCCCCAACGCGCTCAACATCTTGTTCGGCGTCGCGCTTGTTCTCGCACCTTGGTACCTGGGGCTGGGCTATGAAACCGCCGCGGCACGCAACGCCTTCATCAGCGGCGGCGCCATCACCGTCATCGCCGTGGTAGCGCTCGGCAAGACCTACGACTGGGAGGAGTACCTCAACCTCGCGCTCGGCCTGTGGGTGTCCATCGCCCCATGGGTGCTCGGCTTCGCGGAGGCCGGGCCCCCGATGTGGGTACACGTCGTGTTCGGGCTCGCCGTTGCCGCCTTCGCCGCGTTCGAGCTCTGGCGGCTCTTCGTGTCGCCCCAGGCGCGGTCGGTCTGAATCGCGCTCGTCGCCGGAACGGCCGCGCCGGAACCGCGCCCGGTGCGGCCGTGGCCGATCCCGCCACGGCATCGCTCCCCGGAGGCCGCCATGCCCCTCGACCCCGTCGCGCTCGCCGCCGCCGCGTCGTTCACGGCCGGCTGCGCCGGCATCCACGCCCTGCGCGGTCATGCCGACGCCGTCACGCGCGTCCTCGGCGTGTTGGTGTACGGGCTCGTCACAGCGATCGGGTGGCTCTTCGCGGGGCGCAGCGGCCTGCTCGGGTTGTCCGAGCCGATTCCGGCGTGGGCGCTCGTGGCGACCGCGGGCATCTGAGCGCGCGCGCTGCCAGGATACGTAGTTCCCCTTAAGCAAGCCTGCTTAAGAGAGCGCCCGGAATTTCGCGGCCGGCAATGCGAGGCCAATCTGCCCTCATCCGATACGGGTGAGGAGCAGGCGATGACCACCGACTTCATGCAATCCATGCCCCCGCAAGCGGCGGCCATCGATCCGGCTCTCGTTCAGGTCCAGCCCGGAAGCTGTCTGTTCGCGGGATGCCCCGAGCTGATCGGCACTCCGTTCGCCTACGCCCGCGAGGAGGAGATCTATGGCGAGGGTGAGGAGGCTGAGTTCGTCTACAAGGTTGTTGCGGGCGCCGCTCGCACCCACAAGGTCCTGAACGACGGCCGCCGCCAGATCACCGGCTTCCGCCTGCCCGGGGACCTGTTCGGCTTCGAGCAGAGTAAGAGTCACAGCCACACGGCCGAGGCGCTGAGCGACACGAAGGTCCTGATTTTCAGGCGGCGCCAGGTCGAGCGCGCCGCCACGGGTAGCGCCGCGGTCGCCTGCCAACTCTGGGGCATGGCCACGAACGAGTTGCGGCACGCCCAGGACCACATGCTGCTTCTCGGTCGCCGCTCGGCGGCAGAGCGCGTTGCAACTTTCCTCATCGAGGTTGACGAGCGCTTAGGCGGGTCCGGTACCTTCGCCCTGCCGATGACCCGGCGCGACATCGCCGACTTCCTCGGCCTGACCATCGAGACCGTGTCGCGCACGCTCTCGCAGCTGGAGGAGGACGGAGCCCTGCAGAGGGTCGGGAGCCGCCAGGTCAACCTGCGACGCGCCCGGCTGCGCCGCGTGGTCGAGGACTGATAGGACCATCAAACGCCATCCACCGCCGGACGTGACCTGCGGGCCGGGAACCGCGGGTTCGTGGAGCACGCCCGTCTCAAGCAGTTCGCAATCGGTCCAGTCGCTGCGCGTTCGGGCAGAATTGCGGATACGTGCTGTCCGCCATCCCGGCCCATAGCTCGCGCGCGCAGCGGCTGCGTTCGGTGCAGCTCAGACAGGCTGCCTCCAGCTTCCGCATGGCCTCGGGCTGTTGCCGCCGGACAGAATCGGGGTCGAGGTTCAGGCTTCGCATCAGGTTCGCGATGCTGCGGACCTTCGCACCCCCTTCCGGAGATAGGGCGATGGGAACCGAGGTACCGTCCTCCGTCATCGTCTCCATCATCTCTCGGTCGATATCCCTGAGTTCCCGGGCGGCCTTGAGCAGGCAGCACCATTCATTCATCGAAGCGGCGACGCCGAATGGGTCGAACGAGTCAGTTTTGTCGGCTGATACGGCCATGAGGGCCTCCTCAAAGCACCTGCGTGCCCGATCAAACAATTTGGAAGCGGCGCGCGGCTACGCCTTGATCCACCGCAACGACGCGGTCGCAGGCCGATGATCTCGTGCCGCCACGAGCGGCAGATGACGGGCACACCCCATGGAGATGGTAGCGGTTCCGGCCCTCGCCCAGGACACTTCGCCGCCATCTGTGCCACCGGCGTCCGGGCCGACTGAGGCCTTCTGGACGCGCAGCCTCGAGACGCTCCGCGCCGAGCTCGGTTGCGGTCTCGAGGGACTGGACTCGGGCGAAGCCGCACGTCGGCTCGAACGCTACGGGCCGAACAGCGATGCCGCGATGCGAGGCGGTGGCGCCCTGCGGGCGATCCTGCGCCGCCTGCTTGAGCCGCTCGCCCTGATCCTGCTCGCGGCCGGGCTCGTCTCGGTCGCCACCGGCGACGTAGTCGGCGGCGCAATCATCGTGGCCATCCTCGGGCTGTCCATCGGTCTCGACACCGTGCAGGAAGGTCACGCGACGAAGGCCGCGGAGGCCTTGCGCCACGTGGTGGCGCTGAAGGCCGAGGTCCGACGCGACGGCTGCTTCGTCGCCGTCCCGGTGGAACAGGTGGTTCCTGGCGACCTCCTGCGGGTGCGGGCCGGCGACATCGTTCCCGCCGACGCCCTCGTCGTCGAGAGCACCGCCTTCACGGCTGCGGAGGCCGCCCTGACCGGCGAGCCCTACCCGGTCGAGAAGCGTCCCGGATCCGTGTCGACGGCAGAGCCGGCCGGGGCCTCGAACGCCCTGTTCCGCGGTGCTGTTGCACGGACGGGTGAGGCCACCGCGCTCGTCTGCGCGACGGGCCCCGCCACGATGTTCGGCGCGGCGGCCTCGGCGCTGGCCGACGCGCAGCCACCCTCGCCCTTCCAGCGCGACCTGCACGCGTTCGGCCTGGTCGTCGCGCGGCTGACCCTCGCCCTGGTGCTCGGCGTGCTGGCTGTCCGCGTCGTCCTCGGGCGGCCCGTGCTCGACTCCCTCCTGTTCGCCGTTGCCCTCGCGGTCGGCCTCACGCCGGAACTGCTGCCGATGATCACCACGGTGACGCTCTCGCGCGGGGCGCTGCGCATGGCGGCGCGCAAGGTCATCGTGAAGCGGCTCGCCGCCATTCACGACCTCGGCGCGATGACGGTGCTGTGCACCGACAAGACCGGCACGCTGACCTCCGCCGAGATCGTGCTCGCCCTCAGCCTCGACCCGCTTGGCCGAGAGGACGCGCGGCCGGCGAGGCTCGGGGCTGTCGCCGCCGACCTCGGCGGGGACCGCGGCTCCCTCGACGCGGCCCTCGTCGCCAGCCATCCGGATGCCTTGGGGGGATGGGTCCTGGGCGGCCAGCGTGCGTTCGACTACGGCCGCCGAACCGGGGCTGTCCTGGCGCGGGGACCGGACGGGGCGCTCCTGATCCTGAAGGGCGCCCCGGAGACGGTCCTGGCGCTGTGCACCGGGCGTCGCGCCGGCGAGCGGACCGAAGCGATGGGTCCGGAGGCCCGCGACGAATCCGTCAGGCTGGTGCGGAACCTGGCCGAGGACGGGCTACGCGCCATCGCCGTCGCCTCGCGGGCCTGGTCCGGACCCGTGCGGCCGCCCGGGGCCGCGGACGAGGTCGACCTCATCTTCGAAGGTTTCTGTGCCTTCGCCGACCCGCCGAAGCCCACGGCGGCGGCGGCCATCGCGCGGCTCGCGCGGGCCGGCGTGCGCCTGAAGATCCTGTCCGGCGACGACCCGGTGGTGGTGCGCCGGCTCGCCGGCCTAATCGGGCTGCACGCCGGCACGGTCCTGTCCGGCCCCGAGGTCGCGGCGCTCAGCGATGCGGCGCTCGCCGTGCGGGTCCGGGAGGTGGACGCCTTCGGACGCCTGACGCCCGACCAGAAGGCCCGCGTCGTCCGCGCACTCCAGGCCAAGGGGGCGGTGGTCGGCTTCCTGGGCGACGGCATCAACGACGCGGCGGGCCTCGCGCAGGCCGACATCGGCCTCTCCGTGGAGGGCGCGACCGGGGTTGCGCAGGCGGCCGCCGACATGATCCTGCTCGCGTCCGACCTCAACGTCGTCGCCGACGGCGTCGAGGAGGGGCGGCGGACCTTCGCCAACATCCTCAAGTACATCCGCATGGGGGCGAGCTCGAACTTCGGCAACATGCTCTCGATGGCGGTCGCCTCGGTGGCGTTGCCGTTCCTGCCGATGCTGCCCACGCAGATCCTTCTCAACAACTTGCTCTACGATTTCTCGGAGGTCGGCATCCCCCTAGACCGGGTCGCCCCGTCCGCGACCGTCCGGCCGCAGGTCTGGGACATGGCCGGCCTCCTCCGGTTCGCGGCCGTGATGGGCCCGCTTTCGTCGCTGTTCGACTTCCTCACCTTCGGCGTGCTGCTCCTTGTTTTTGGCGCCTCCGCCGAGGAGTTCCGCACGGCGTGGTTCCTCGAGTCCATGGCGACCCAGATCCTCGTGATCTTCGTCATCCGGACGAGCGGCCGTGCCTGGCACGACCGCCCGAGCGCGGCGCTCGCCGGCTCCTCTCTTGCCGCGCTGGCGGTCGCGCTGATCCTTCCCTTCTCGCCGGCAGGGGCGTGGTTCGGCTTCCAGACCCCGTCCCTGTCGATCCTGCTCGGCCTGGGGCTGATTACCGTCGCCTACCTCGCGGCGGTCGAGACGGTGAAGGCCTGGGTCGTCCGCCCGCGACACGGCGCTTCCGGAAGCATCTCCAGGCCTTGATCTGCCTCAAGGCCCGCCGCCACCGCCGGCGGAAGATCTGCCGATCCGCGGCCGGCACGGTCCGGCGCTGCACCGGGATGGAGGGCACCATGACCACCACCTTCGAAGAGCGCGAGCGGGCCGCCGAGCGCCGCTTCGTCCAAGAGGAGGAGGCGCGCTTCCACGTCCGCAACCGGCGCAACCAGCTCCTGGCCTGCTGGGCCCGCGAGCGGATGAGGCTGACCGGCTCCGCGGGGGAAGGCTACGTCACCTCCTTCACGGAGTGCGCCGTCGTGACCGATGACGAGACGCTGATTGCGAGGCTTCAGTCGGACCTAATGGCGGCCGGCATCGAGGCGACTGTCGCTCGCCTGTGCACGGAGATGACCCGGTGCGCCGCACTGGCGGAGGCCGAGCGGAGCGTCGGGGTTGCGCTGGATCAAAGCTCTTCCGCCTAGGGCGCGCAGGATCTCTCAACCGCTCCCCCTGCCCGATACGAACGGGAGAGACGCCATGAGGAAAGAGGCCATGACCGACAAGGACCTGCGCCGCGACGTGCTCGATGAGCTCGACTTCGACCCCAGCCTCGACGCCGGCGCCATCGGCGTCGCCGTGTCGGAAGGAGTGGTGACGCTCACGGGCCACGTTGGCAGCTACGCCGAGAAGGTCGAGGCCGAGCGCGCCGTCCGCCGCATCCGGGGCGTGCGCGCCATCGCGCAGGAGATCGAGGTCCGCTACGCCGACGAGAAGAAGGTGGCCGACGACCAGATCGCCGCGCGGGCCTTGGCGATCATCGACTGGTCCGTGCACCTTCCGAAGCAGGCCATCCAGGTGAAGGTCGCCGGCGGCTGGGTCACGCTGACCGGCACGGTAGACTGGCAGTACCAGATGGCCGGCGCAGAGGCGGCGGTGCGGAAGCTGTCCGGCGTGCATGGGGTGACCAACCTCGTCGAGGTCAGGCCACGGGTTCCGCCGACGGCGGTCAAGGACAAGATCTTGGAAGCGTTCCGGCGCAGCGTCATGTTCGAGGCGGACGGGATCAAGGTCACCGTCTCGGGCGACAAGGTGACGTTGGAAGGCGCCGTTTCGGCCTGGGCGGAGCGTGACGCCGCCGAACGGGCGGCCTGGTCGGTGCCGGGCGTCCGCACCGTCGAGGACCGCATCGTCGCCCTGAGCTGAGGAGTGGCGCCATGCCCCGAGGAACGCACGGGCCGATTGCCGTTGACGGCGAGCCGGCACATCCGGCGACGGCGGGTTCGCCTGCCGCGCTGCACCGGGTAACGCTGACACTGGCGCGCTGCCCGGAGCATCCGGACGGCAGCGCCGGGCGCGGCTACGAAGTGGTCGCGCCGTTAGGACCGGATGGACGCCTCGACGTCGCTCTCTGGCGCGAGGCCCGCGACCGTTGCCGGGTCCGCCGCTTCTGGAGCGGCGCGCGCGACCGGCACGGCCGGCTCGTTCACCGGGCCGGCGGCGAGGGCGGCGCGACCTGGCTGATCGATTACGACGACCGCACCGACGAAGACGACGAGCCCGGCTATCGCCTCGGGACGCATGCCTTCGTCGAGGGCGAGTACGTTTCGATCCGCGACGCGGACGACGAGGCGTACCACACGTTCAAGGTCGTCGAGGTCAACGCGACGGGAACACGAGGTTCTGCGAACGGGTCTTCATGACTGCGCTGTCGGTGAGCACGCCGCGTTCGGACCGCGCCGCGACTGAACCGGCGTGCCGGCGGCTCTGTCGCACGGTCGGGAGCGAAATGCCGCTCGCCCAAAACGACGAAATGGTTTGATTCCTCGACCGAGAACTGCCGCCGGATGGCGTCACGGTGGGGTCGAGCCATGGCCAAGCCCGATACAGAGTTCGAAGGCGCGGCTGGGGCATGTCAGACGGCCTTGCCGACGAGGTGCCCGATGCCGGCGGTGACGGCCATCGCCAACGCGCCCCAGAAAGCCACGCGAGCAGTCGGTCTCAGGATCTCGGCGCCCCCGACCTTTGCGCCCAGGGCGCCGAGAACGCCCAGGAACACCAGGGCGGCCGCGGGCACAAGATAGACCACGAGGTTGGCCGGCGAGACCGCCGCCACGATCAGGGGAAGGGCTGCGCCCGAAGAAAAGGTCGCGGCGGAAGTCAGCGCGGCCTGGATCGGTCGAGCGGTGGTGAACTCGGAGATGCCGAGCTCGTCACGAGCATGCGCCGCGAGGGCGTCCTTCGCCATAAGTTGGTCGGCGACCTTCAAGGCAAGGTCGCGGTCGAGGCCGCGGTTGACGTAGATCGCCGCGAGTTCCTCGCGCTCAGCAGCGGGGTCCAGTTCGAGCTCGCCCCGTTCACGGGCGAGGTCCGCCTGCTCGGTATCCGACTGGGAACTCACCGAGACGTACTCGCCCGCCGCCATCGACATCGCCCCGGCTACGAGGCCGGCACAGCCCGCCACCAGGATCTCCCCGCTGGTCGCCTTGGACGCAGCGACGCCCACGATCAGGCTGGCCGTCGACACCAAACCGTCGTTGGCGCCGAGTACCGCTGCGCGGAGCCAGCCGATCCGGTCGACGAGGTGGTTTTCCGCATGGACTCTGCGCACGGTCTTCATCGCTCCTCCAACGGCACGCCTGCCGCGCGGCCGGGCAGGATGCCCCGCACGTCGTAGTAAATCAGGGCGGTCGCGGCCTGGAACAGCGCCCGCGCGCCTCGTTCAGCACATCGGCCGAAGATAGCGCGATTTCGCGCTCCTCATTCGCCGGGATGATGCGGACGGCGGCAACGGCCGCCGGACCACCGATGCTTGCCTTGCCCTGGGCGTTCGCGGTCTCGTCGAGGACGATTCCGGCCAAGGCGAGACCGCGGCAGATACTGGCGCGGATTCCGGCGGCGTGCTCTCCGATGCCGCCGGTGAAGACGAGGGTGTCGAGGCCGCCGAGCGCCGGCACGAGTGAGCCCGCGTCGCGCACGGCTCGGTAGGCGAACAAGTCGAGGGCCTCGCGCGCCTCCACGGCGGTGCTCGCCTCCAGGACGCGCACATCGTCGCTGATGCCGGACACGCCCAGAAGGCCCGACCGCTCGTTCAGCAGGTCGGCCAAGGCGTCGGGCGACAGGCCTCGCTCTCGGATCAGGTGCAGCACGAGCCCCGGATCGACCGCGCCGCTGCGCGTGCCCATCATCAGCCCGTCGAGCGTGGTAAAGCCCATCGTCGTGGCGACGCTGCGCCCGTCCCGGATCGCGCACAAGCTCGCCCCGTACCCGGGATGGGCGGCCAGAACCTGGCCGCGCGGGATCATCCGGGCGACGGGGGCGTAGGACAGTCCGTGGAAGCCGAAGCGTACGAGCCCGCCATCGATGAGCGCCCGAGGCAGCGGGTAGAGTTGAGCGAGCCTGTCCTGGCTTCGGTGGAAGGCGGTATCGAAGCAAGCGACCTGCGGCAGGTCGGGCCAGGTCTCTGCGACGACCCGGATGCAGGCAAGCGCCTGGGGTTGATGCGCGGGTGCCAGCGGGACGAGTTCTTCCAACGCGGCCAGCGTGTCGGCATCGACGCGCATCGGTTCCGCGTGGCGGAGACCGCCATGGACCACGCGATGTCCGACCGCACTGGGTGGGACCGGCAGCCGCGTGAACATCCAGCGAGCGACCGCCGCGTGGCCGCCTTGCGGGGGCCGCTCGACGGTGACAGCGACGCCGTCGACCGAGATCGTCGGTGCTTGGCCGATGTCGGCGACGTGGGCACGCCAAGCCGGCTCGTCCGCGCCCGGCCGGAACAGGGCGCAGCGCAGGCTGAAGGAACCGGCGTTGAGGACGAGGATCATCGCACGGCCTCAGGTGACGACCGGCCATCCGTCCACGGTCTCGCCCGACCGGGGCTCCTCATCTTCGACCGGGCCGCACTGCATGATGTCGCCGTCGATTCTGCGGCCGCGATCCTCGGGCACATGCCGCTCCGGCCAGGCCCAGTCCCGCACCTCCGGCAGGTCGTCTCCGGTTCTACGGACGTGCTCGCGGTGGGCGGCGAGGGCCGCCCGGAGCGCCTCCTCGGCATGCTCGGCCCGGATCCCCAATCGCGGCGCTGAGCGCATCGTGGCCAGCGCGAGGTTGTAGCGGTCGAGTCGGTTCAGCACGCACATATCGAAGGGCGTCGTGGTCGTGCCCTCCTCGATGAAGCCGTGAACGTGGAAGTTGCCGTGGTTCGTCCGCTTGTAGGTCAGGCGGTGGATGAGCCACGGATAGCCGTGATAGGCGAACACCACCGGCCGGTCGCGCGTGAACAGGCTGTCGAAGGTCGGGTCGTCGAGCCCGTGCGGGTGCGTTTCTGGCGCGGGCAGCGTCATCAGGTCGACGACGTTGACGACACGGACCCGCAGATCCGGGACGTGGCAGCGCAGCCAGTCGACCGCCGCGAGCGTCTCAAGGGTCGGCACGTCGCCAGCGCAGGCCATCACCACGTCCGGCTCCGCTTCGCCCTCGTTCGAGGCCCAATCCCAGATGCCGATGCCGGCCGCGCAATGCGTGACGGCCTCGTCCGGCGTCAGCCATTGCAGCGCGGGCTGCTTGCCGGCCACGATCACGTTGATGCGGTCATAGGTGCGCAGGCAGTGATCCGAGACGCAGAGCAGGGTGTTCGCGTCCGGCGGCAGGTAGATCCGTGCCGTGTCGCCGCGCTTGTTCGCCACGAAGTCGATGAAGCCCGGGTCCTGATGGCTGAAGCCGTTGTGGTCCTGGCGCCAGACGTGGGACGACAGCAGGATGTTGAGGGACGGCACCGGCCGGCGCCAGGGCAGGTCGCGCGCGGACTTCAGCCACTTCGCGTGCTGGTTCACCATCGAATCGACGACGTGGGCGAACGCCTCGTAGGTCGCGAACAGCCCGTGCCGCCCGGTCAGGACGTAGCCCTCCAGCCAGCCCTCGCAGAGATGCTCGCTCAGTACCTCCATGACGCGGCCGTCGCGCGCGAGGTGGTCGTCGCCCGGCAGGACCGCCTCCTGCCAGGCACGGCTTGTGACCTCGAACACCGCGTCCAGCCGGTTCGAGGCGGTCTCGTCCGGCCCCATGATACGGAAGTTGCGCGCCTCGGCATTGAGCCTGAGAACGTCCCGCAGGTAGATCCCGAGCGCGCGCGTGGCCTCGGCCTTGGACCGCCCAGGCTGTGGAACAGCGACGGCGAAGTCATGCAGGTCGGGCAGGCGCAAGGGGGCGCTCTTGTGCGCATTGGCATGCGGATTGGCCGAGAGCCGCCGCAGCCCCTTCGGCGGCAACGCGGCGAGACCCGCCATCAGCGCTCCGTCCGCCGCGAACAGCTCCTCCGGACGGTAGGACCGCATCCAGGCTTCCAGGATTGCGAGATGCTCCGGATTCTCCCGCGTGGCCGCCACGGGCACCTGATGCGAGCGCCACGTCCCCTCGACCGGGTGGCCGTCCACGGTTTTCGGCCCCGTCCAGCCCTTTGGGCTCCGCAGCACGATCATGGGCCAGCGCGGTCGCCCGCCCTGACCGCGGCCGGCGCGCTTCCGGATCTCCGCGATGGCGTCGAAGGCCGCATCGAGGGCCGCGGCCATGTCTTGGTGCATCCGTGCCGGCTCGTCGCCCTCGACGAAGGCCGGTTCGTAGCCGTAGCCGACGAGCAGGCTGCGCAGCTCGTCCGCAGGCATCCGGGCCAGGATGGTCGGGCTGGCGATCTTGTAGCCGTTGAGGTGCAGGATCGGCAGGACCATGCCGTCATGGCGCGGGTCGAGGAACTTGTTCGCGTGCCACGAGGCGGCGAGCGGTCCCGTCTCGGCCTCGCCGTCGCCGACCACGCAGGCGACCGTCAAACCCGGATTGTCGAGGGCCGCCCCGAAGGCGTGCGCCAGGGAGTACCCGAGTTCCCCGCCCTCGTGGATCGAGCCTGGCAGCTCCGGCGAGGCATGGCTGGGTATGCCGCCGGGAAACGAGAACTGCCGGAACAGCCGGGCCATCCCGTCGAGGTCCTGCGCCACGTCCGGGTAGATCTCGCTGTAGGTGCCTTCCAAGTACGCGTTGGCGACGAGCCCGGGCGCACCGTGGCCCGGCCCCCAGACGGCGATCATGTCGAGGTCGCGCTGCCCGATCACGCGGTTCAGGTGTGCGTAGATGAAGTTCAGCCCCGGCGTCGTACCCCAGTGTCCGAGGAGCCGCGGTTTCACGTGCTCAGGCTTGAGCGGCTGTCGCAGGAGCGGGTTTGCCATGAGGTAGATCTGCCCGACCGACAGGTAGTTCGCGGCCCGCCAATAGGCGTCGATCCGTCTGAGGCTGTCGGGTCCGAGCGGCCCGGGCACGAATGTCCGGCCTTGTTCGTCCCCATGGCCGCTTTCGTCACGCTGCTTTGCCTCGTGGGTCGCGTCCATGTCGGCCTCCCGGCGGGTGCTGATCCTGACGTCGAGCGTGCGGGTAGGCCGGGCCGGCGGCGTTGAGGTGGATCAAAGCGCTCCGGGTGCGGGCGGGCAGGATGTCCCCGGTCAGCAAGACGGGAGCGAACGATGGCCCTGGTGCTTCGAACCACAACGATCACGACGGTGCGGCGCGTGCGGGCGCAGGTCATGCCGGTGCCGCGGAACGACGCGGGTCCGCGTGTGATCGCGGACGTCTACCGCTATCGGAGCATCGGCAGCCTCCAGGCCCTCGCACTGGCCATCCTGGCATCGGCGGTGACGCCGGCGCTGCTTTGGCTGGCCCTCTGAGTGCCCCGAACGGACCGAGGAGACGGGTCATGGACGACAAGACCGTGCACCAGCATGTGCTCGACGAGCTGGACTACGCCCCGATGATCGACGCGGCACAAATCGGCGTTACGGTCGAGAAGGGCATCGTGACCCTGACGGGCCGCGTCCGGAACTACGCCGAGAAGACCATCGCCGAGCGCGTCACATTGCGGGTTCGCGGCGTACGCGGCGTGGTCGAGCGGATCGAGGTCCGCTATCCGCACAACCCGCTCATCGGCGACGAGGCCTTGGCGGAACGCTGTGCCCGGGTCTTGGAGTGGAACGTGCACGTCCCGGAGCGCTCGATCTCGCTCAAGGTCGAGAAGGGCTGCGTCACGCTGGACGGCTGCGTGCCCTACTACCACCAGAAGGCGGCTGCCGATAAGGCGCTGCGGCGCTTGGCCGGCGTGACCGATATCGTCAACCTTATCGCCGTCAAGCCGCCGGTCGAGCCCGCCGAGGTCAAGGACAGGATCCTCGCGGCCCTGAGGCGCAGCGCCAGGGACCCGGATACGATCCGGGTGCACGTGGACGGCGACAAGGTCACCCTGGACGGGTGCGTCGACATCTGGAGCGAGCGCGAACTGGCCGAGCGGGCCGCATGGTCGGCGCCTGGCGTACGTGCCGTCGAGGACCGCCTGACCCTCGCGTGAGGTCGGTCCGAAGCTGGCGACGGTCTCGCGCGAGCTCGGCGCGCGACTCGCTTCGGAGAAACGGCCGGACCCGGTTCCCGGCCGCGGCGAGGTCCGCATCCGGGTTGATGCCTGCGCGGTGCGCCGGACGGACCTTCACGTCATCGGCGGCGAGTGCCCGCAGATGGTTTACCTCATTCCCAGCGTCACGCGATCGTCGGCGTCGTCGAGGCCGTCGGCGGGGGCGGAATGAGCCCAGCGTCCGGCAGGCGGGTCGGATGCTTTGGCTCGGCCACGCCTGCGGCCACTGACACTGCTGCGGAAGTGGCCGCCAGAATCCGTGCGAAGCGCCCGGCTTCACCGGCTGCAGGCGCGGCGGCGGGTTCGCGGGCCACCTGCACCGAGACCGGCTTCCGCTCCTTCGAGTTCGTCCCGCACGCGGGTCTCGTCACGCACACGCGCTCGGACTTGCTTTCAAGGGCCAACGAAGCCGTCGCGGATCATCGGACCGGCCCCGTCCGGGGGCGCCGTCCTCGTACCCTGAATGCGCCTGGACAATCAGGCGGCTCCCCTTGAGGTGGATCAAAGCCCAGGCCGCACGCGCGGGTGACGGTGCCTCACCGGGGCGGCATGCCCCGGCGCGGGAGGCGGTCATGCGGATCACAAACATCATGGTCTCGGTCGATCTCGGGGCCGCGGCGGCGGACCGGATCCAGCTGGCGGCCGGCCTCGCGGAGCGGTTCGGGTCCAAGCTGACCGGCATCGCCGCCCGCCCCGTCCTCGGGCCCATGCCGGTCGGCGACATGCTGGAGGTCGAGCGTGTCTGGGCCATCGAGGAACGCCTGACGGACGAGCAGCTTGCGGAGGCCAAGGTCCTTTTCGAGCGGGAAGCCGGGCAGGCACCCAAGACGGGCTGGCGCTCGGCACCCACCGACCCCTTGACCTACCTTGGTGCGCAGGCGCGCACCGCCGACCTGGTCGTCGTCGGCCGGCAAGGTCCCGCGGACGGTGACCCTGGTCCGATGGCCGCACCCACCGGCGGCCTGCTGATGGAAGTGGGGCGTCCCGTCCTCGTGGTCCCACCGGGCGTCGAGCGCCTCGCGATCAAGCGGGTCGTGGTGGCTTGGAAGGACGCGCCCGAGGCACGGCGCGCCATCCATGACGCCTTACCGTTCCTGGGCCATCCCGAGCACGTCTGCGTGGTGGCCGTGGGACCCGACGCCCAGCACGTGGGCGCCGAGGGTGCGGCTGAGTACCTGTCCGGGCACGGGATCAAAGCCACGACTTACTTGCTGCGCAAGCCCGAGATCGGCGCCGCGGACGAGATCCTGCGGTTCGCCCGACGCGAGGAAGCAGACCTCATCGTGATGGGCGCCTACGGCGACAGCCGCCTGCGCGAGTGGGTCTTCGGCGGTGTCACGCGTGACGTCCTGCAAACGACCGCCGTCTGCTGCCTGATGAGCCACTGATGCGCCCGGCCGCCATCCTCCGCGCCGGCATCCTGGCATCCTTGCCCTTCCTTCCCACCACGCCCGCGACGGCCTGGGACCGGCATGTGCGGCAAGGCGAGACCATCGCCCGGACCAACTGCGCCCGGTGCCATGCCGTCGGCCGGGTCGGCGCGAGCCCGCTGTCCGCGGCACCGCCCTTCCGCGAGCTGCACAGGCGCTACCCCGTCGCGGATCTCGGCGAGGCGCTCACCGAGGGCATCCGCACCGGCCACCCGAGCATGCCCGCGTTCCGGTTCGACCCCGACCAAGCGGAAGACCTGATCGCCTACCTGAAGTCTTTGGAACGCTGAAGGAGAACCCCGATGTTCCTCCGCTCCTTGCTCGTCCCCACCGCCCCCGGCATCGACGCCACGCGTCGGCTGGATGCGGCCCTGCGCCTGGGCCGGCGCCTGCACGCGCATATCGGCGTCGCCTTCATGGCGCCCGGCCCGGCGCAGGTGCTCGCCGGCATGGCGAGCCTCTTGCCGATGGATTGCACGACCCTTGCGGCCATCGAGCACGGTGTCCGCGAGGCGGCGGCCGAGGGCAAGGCCGCACTGGCGGCTTGGTGCGAACGCGCGGGCGTGCCGTTGACCGCGAAGCCCGAACGCCTCGACGCCACCTTCGCGACCTGGACGGAACTTTCGGGCGAGGTCGAGCCGCTGCTGACGCTCGCGGGCCGCGTCAACGACCTTGTCATCGTCGACCCGCCGAATCCGAAGGAGCCCTTCACCAGCCGCGTGCTCGACACGGCCCTGTTCTCGGTCGGGCGACCGACGCTGATGGTCGGCGAAAGCGTCCCGTTCGACCTGCTCGACCACGTCGTGATCGCCTGGAACGGCAGCCTGGAGGCGACGCGCCTGATCGGGCAGTCCATCGCGCTGCTCCATGAGGCCACGCGGGTCACGGTCGTTCATGCCAGGACCGAACGTTTCGACGAGACCCGGGCTGCCGACCTATGCGGCTACCTGCAATGGCACGGCGTCGTGGCCGAGGCCGTCACCCTGCCAGTCCATGACGGAATTTCGGTCGGCGAGATGGTCCTGGCCGAGGCCGAGCGGCGGGGCGCCTCGATGCTGGCCCTGGGCGCCTACACCCACAGCCGCGTTCGCGAGTTCCTGCTCGGTGGCGTCACCCGGCATGTGGTCGAGCACGCGCGCGTTCCGGTCCTCATGGCCCACTGATCCATCGGGCCTGCGAGATTGCGGACGCAGTCCGGACCGCCGTGCCGCCACTCACCGCCGTGGGTCGTGGCAGTGCATGTGCGGGGGTGTCGACCCGCAATCCAACTGACAAGTCTGATGTGGCTTGCAGAACCACTGCAGGGTTCCGCTTTTCAGGCAGGATCCCGAGCAGTGACGATGGGGAACGTCGGCCGGCTCGACGAAGGCACCTTTCGCGTCGGGCGAGCCAGCCCCCGGTTCCGCATGGGTGGCCGACGCGCGCGCCGTGACCATGGCGAGGGCCAGGAAGGCCGTGCGTATCATGGCTGCCCGCCCGGTGACGGGCATCAGTGGCTCATCAGGCAGCAGATGGGTGCGCCGGCCAGTAGGTCGCGGGTAACGCCGCCGAAGACCCATTCACGAAGCCTGCCGTGACTGTAGGCGCCCGTCACGATCAGGTCGGCGCCGTGCTCGGCGGCCGCCTCGATGAGCGCATCGGCGACCGAGGCGCCCAGCGTGTTGCGCCTCACGCAGATGGCGGCGACGCTGTGGGCCTGGAGGAGGCGGAGCGTGTCCTGCCCATCGGAAGCGGCGCCGTCGTCGACGGAGACGACGAGCACTTCCGACGCTCGCTTCAGGAACGGCATCGCGTCCCAGACGGCACGGCGCGCCTCGCAGGTGTTCTTCCAGCCGACCACGACGCGCTTGGCGTCGAGATGGTCGACGGCCGGCGGCACCACCAGGACCGGGCGCCCAAGGCGCATGACCGCGTCGGCCGGATCGACCGAGAACAGCGCTTGCCCCAGGTCGGTCCCGCGGCCGACCACCACGAGGTCGGCGGCCGCAGCGTGCGTGATCAGGAACGCCAGCGGAAAATCGAGGTTCGAGCGCCACTCGACGCGGCTACGACCGCCTACGGCCGCCTCGAAGGCCTCGCGGGCACGCCGGAGGTCGTTCAAGACGATCTCGTTGGAGGCGGCCAAGGCGTAGGCGCTCGCCGGCGTCGGGCCCGCCGGCGGTACGGCGTAAGCCGGCTGCTCTGCCGCGACGCCGGTCAGGCAGGCATGGAAGTCGTCGGCGAGGTGGGCGGCCAAGCGCATGCGGCCGCGTGCCCCATCCGTCAGGTCCACGGCCACCATGATGCTCGCGTATGTCATGGAACGTCTCCGGGTCGGAGGACGATGTCACGGTGGTGGCGGGCATGGCCGGCAGCCTCGTCCGCCTGTCCCGACCTCAGCCCAGCGTCAGCCGGTCCTCGACGGCGCGCATGCCCGGCGCCCACCACGCGGCGTTCTCGGCGCGGCGGTGTTGGTGCCAGGCGTCGACCTTGCCCTGCAGGACGACTTTCGCGTCCTTGACCGTCACCTGCACGGCGTTCCTCGGCACGGTCGCGGACCAGTCGAGCATCTGCGCGGCGCGTTGCGGGAGGTCTTCGTCGCGCGGCGGGGCTGCGCCGTCGAAGCGGACTTTGATCTCCTCCACCATTCCGCGGACGCCGCGCTCCGTCTGGGCTGCCTCCTCGGCCGTCGCGCGCTCGATGTCGCTGGCGACGTGGCCCGTGAGCGTGACGATGCCCTTCCCAACGGCGGCGCCGATTTGGGCGGAGTCGATGGTGGGCACGAAATCCAACTCGTCGCTGACGTTCTGACGGATCAGCTTGTCGCCCATCGTCCGTCTCCTCGATGAGTCCCAGGTCACGCCTGGCCGAGCCCGACGCTAGGCCCCGCAGCCGATCGGACATTGATCCAGCGCAAACGTCTCGCCCGCCTCGATCCAGCCGTGCCTCGGGCAGGCCTTCGGGCATTTCGGGATCGTACGGGACGAGGCTGCGGCGGCGACCATCTCCCGGGCATCGAAGCCGCTCGATCAGGGGCACGTCCGAGGAGGCGCTCAAGCCGCCGATGCCGCGGCGTCTTGCCGGATCCGGCGCGCGATCCTGAGGGCCGCGTCGAGGTCGTTGCGGTCCGTCCCGTAGCGTCGCCGGAGACCGTCCAGCCATTCCGGCCATTCGGCTTCGGCCTCTGGAATGTCGGAGAACGGGACGTGGTACATCCCGTCGAGCGCCTCGATGCCGTAGCCGGTGACGGCCCATTGCCGCCCCTGCCAGTGCACGGGTCCTGTAAGTCCATGGGTCATCGTTGCCTCCTCAGGCGGCCCGGCCGTCGAGTTCGGAGACCTCGCAGGTGTCCGCCCGGATACGCCAGTCGACGACGCCGGCCATCTGGCAGAACTGCGCCTGGGCCGCGTAGGCGGCGGCCATCTCCGAGTGGGCGCTGACGACCGCCTGCCGCTGCACGACGCTGTGATCGTGGCCGCTGTCGTCCGGCACGACCTTGTGGAAGGTAACGAGGTACTTGCGCATGGCGCGCCTCCGGTTTCGACATTGCGGAGACGGTGGGCGCCCATGGGATCGGCGGCCTTGATCCAGCGCAAACCCGAGCGCGTTCAGGCACCCGCTGCCGGCGGGAAGAGGCGTTCCCGAGCCGGTTCGGGCTCCAGGCCGCTACCGGCCCTGGCGGCCCGGTGCGCGTGCGCCTTGCCGTGCAGCGGCCAGTACCGGTCCATCGCCAGGTAGGTGAACGAGGCGGACCAGCCGATCAGGAGCAGGCCGTTGAGCGCCTCGACCCCGGCGAGCAGCCGGGTGTGCGAGGTCGGGAAATGGTCGCCGAAGCCGAGGGACGTGTAGGCCACCACCGAGAAGTACAGGCAGTCCTCGAAGGACGTCACCGGCGCGCCGGCGAAGGCGCCGACGCCGAGCCGGAGCACGAGCAGCCAGTAGGCGCCGGCGTAGATCCAGATTGCGACGGTGTGCCCGACGAACGTCATCAGCACCACCGCGAGGATCCGGGCGCGGGGTGGGACCGGCAGCTCGGCCAAATGCTCCGCGGTGAGCCGCAGCGTCTCGTAGAGCACCAGGATCGTGGTCGTGACGAGGACGACGCTGGTCGTCAGGGCGAGGAGCATAGCGTGCGCCTGGGTCTGTGCCGTCCGAGCCTACCCGACTGCGCCGAGACCTCATTGATCTGACTCAAGGCATCCCGACGCCACGCCGTGATCCAGATCAAAGCGACTCCCCGCCGAATGGCCTTCCCTTCCGGATGAGCCGCGGGAGGCGCGCTCCAGGGCGGGCGGCGACCATGGCCGACATCCACGTAGCCGAGGATCGTCGGTCTGCGGGCATGTTGCCCGAGGGCATCCTGGAGCGGTGGTTCGTGGCGGACGGCGTGTTCGTGCGGGCGGGTGAGGCCGTGGCCGCCGTGCGCATCGGCGAGGCCCTGCACGACATCGTCTCGCCGGCCAGCGGGCGCTTGGAGGTCCTCGCGGCCGCGAACGCGATCGTCGACCGCGGCTGCATCATCGCCGAGGTCCACCTCTGACATCCTGGAGGCAGGTCATGCCCCGCATCGACACCGCCGCACACGCCTTGCCGACCCGGCGGACGGACGAGATCGCGCTCGGCTTCCCGCAGCACGCATCCCGTGCCGCGCTGGTGCTGGCGGCGTGGGTGTTGGTCTTCACCGACCATGCCCGAGCGGCCGCGTCGGCGCTCCTGCCGGGGTTGCTGATCGTCACGCTCTACGGCGCGAACCAGATCCGCTTCCGGGCGGTGGTCGAACGGGCGGTCCCGATCGTCGGGGCCTGGACGGTCGGCGCGCCGTGGGTGCTCGGGTTCGCCGCGAATGACGGCGCGACCTGGGCGGACGTCGCCCTCGGCGGCGTGGCCTTCGCGACCGCGGCGACCTGGCACAGGATCGCGGGGCGGCCATGACCGCCCCGTCAGGCGCAGTCCATGCGGCTGTCCTCGCCGGATTGCTGATGGCCTCGACCGGCGCCTCGACCGCCGGTCCCGCCGAAGACCACCGCGTCCGGGGCTGGACCATCGCCACGCAGCTCTGCAGACAGTGCCACGTCATCGGCCGCGCATCGCAGCCCGGCGCGTTTGTCGGCCCTGCCTTCCTCCGGGTCGCGCAGATGCCATCGACGACAGGGCCCGCACTCGCCGTGTTCCTGCAAAGCCATCATAAGCGGATGCCGAGCCTGCGGCTGGAGCGGGAGGAGATGACTGCCGTCATCGACTATATCCTCAGCCTCAAGGGGGCTGGAACACCGCTGCCGTGAGGTCGTGACCGGCCGCGATCCCACCTGCGGGCGACATCCACTCTGCGCCGAGCCGGCAAGTACAGGGGGAATTCGTGATGCTCGAAACACCGACGATCTCCGCCGGTACACTGCCTGCCCTGCCGTCCGATCTTGACGGTCTTCGGCCGGGACGGGCCTTGCGCCTCTCGAATGCGTGTTGCGAGCACCTTTTCGGCGTCAGCGATGTCCTCGTCGGGCATGTCGGGAACTTCACGCGCGGCCACGGCTGCAGCTTGGTCTGGGACAGTGACGGCCTGACAGTCCTGAGACAGCCGAGGGCCGCCGAGACCATCGCGTCCCTTGTCGGTGGGCCTTGCACTAGGCCATCGCGCGCGGTGGAGACCCTTCGGCCATGCGGCCCGTCCCCGTTCTCGCCCACATCGGCGGCACCTCCGCCCCGTTCGGGGACGCGTTCGAGGACAAGCCGCCGTCCCGAGAGGCGATGCGGGCCATCCCGCGCTTCGTGATCACCGGGCCGGAACCGGCGATCCATGGCCTCGCGGTTCTCCTCAGTGCGGGTGACCGCTTCCTGTTCCCCGGCCAGGATCGGCGGTCTTGAGCCAGATCAACGCCGCTTCATCGCGACACCTTCAACGTGACAGGCACGCGAGGTTCGCTCCGAGGAGGTCACCATGTCCTATGCCAGCATCCTGGTCGCGGTCGATGACGGGCAGCACGCGCCGGCGCGGGTGCGCCTCGCCGCGGAACTGGCGCACCGGCTCGGCGCGCGGCTCGTCGGCGTCGCCGCCTGCATGCCGGACTACCCGCGGGGCTTCGGCGAGACCGCCGTGCCCATGGGCATGGTCATCGAGGAGATCCGTCAGGCCGTCCTGGACCGGCTCGCGGGCGTCGAGCAAGTCTTCCGCGACGCCTCCTGCCAGAACGAGCGCACCGAATGGCGCTCGGATCTCGCGTCTCCGGTCCCGTTCCTCGAGGGGCAGTCGCGGGCCGCGGACCTTGTCGTCGTCGGCCGTTACGCGGATGATGAGGGTGTGACCACCGGTATGGCCGTCGAGGTCGGCGATGCGCTGATGGGTGTCGGCCGGCCCGTCCTCGTAGTCCCCGCCGGCGTTGAGCACGTGGAGGCGCAACGCATCGTCGTCGGTTGGAAGAACACGCCCCAGACACGCCGGGCGGTGTCGGACGCGCTGCCTCTCTTACGGCGGGCCGAGGCGGTGCAGGTCTTCCGCGTGTCGGACGGTGAGGACCGGGCCGAGGTCGAGGACGTTACCCGCTACCTCGCCCTGCACGACGTCAACGCGACGGCGCAACTGGTCAAGCCCTCGGGCTGGACGGTCGCCGACGACGTCCGGAAGGCGGCCGTTGACTTCGACGCCGACCTGATCGTGACGGGCGCTTACGGCTACAGCCGCCTGCGCGAGTGGTTCTTCGGCGGGGTCACGCGCGACCTGCTGGCCAAGGCGCCGATCTGCTGCCTGCTGTCCCACTGACCGGAGGGCATGTCGATGCCCCACCCGGTCTAACATGGCGAACCGGGGTTTCCTCCACCCTCAGCCACGCGTTTGCCGGAGTCGGGCCAGGACCCGTTGCCCGGGTCGGTTGGGGTGCCTCCGCCCGAGTTGGAGGACATACCGCCGATGAACGAGCCGCTCGAGATTCCAGGCAGCCTGCCGCCGGAGATCGTATCTTCGGCACCAGGAACGGCGCCTACCAGCCGGCATGTCTCCCGTTGATGCGGCTATCCCGATCTCACACGGCAATCCGGATCGCTCCGCCCCCAGTGACGGGGTCCACCCTGAAGTATGTGTCTCGGGCCAGTGAGGGTCCCCCGGATTTTGGTCCGGCCGAAAGGTGAGCCTCCGGGTCTCATTCGGCGGCCTGCAGGGCCGCCAAGGCAAATTCCTGCTCTCATTGTAGTGCCGCCGCCACGTCTCGGTCTTGCTCCTCGCGTCGGCCAACGACAAGAACCAGTTCGCGTTCAGGCACTCGTCGCGCAGCCGGCCGTTGAACGACTCGACCAGTGCGTTGTCGGTCGGCTTGCCAGGGCGCGAGAA
>Ga0255028_100028_pt1 | contig 44366 bp, 41 predicted proteins | sample DRGLUT_MetaT_FD_178168 | JGI IMG/M metagenome (GOLD analysis project Ga0255028, IMG submission 178168) | Metatranscriptome of freshwater microbial communities from Pennsylvania, United States - DR:GLUT (Metagenome Metatranscriptome) | ecosystem: Environmental > Aquatic > Freshwater > Creek...
GGCAGCTGGGTGGTGAGGCCCGGCACGCCGGATCCGGCGGCGATCGAGCAGGCAGCCCGGGCGGCGGCGGGATTGCGGACGGCGACGCAAGGCTGAACGGCGGACGCGGGTCCCCTCCCCCACAGGGGGGGAGGGAGAGGCGCGGATGCGGCTCGCCTCACTCCGCCGGGAGTGCCTCCCGCCGCGCACGGGGCACGAACACCCCACCCTCCGGCTCCAGCGTGATGCGCCGGTCGTGGAAGGCGTCGAGCGTCGAGCGGTGACCGATCGACACGATCGTCGTACCGGGGAGCTTCTCGCGCAGCATTCGGTAGAGCGCCGCCTCCGAAGGCTCGTCCAGCGAGGCCGTCGCCTCGTCGAGGAACAGCCATTCCGGCTTCGCGAGCAAGGCGCGGGCGATCGCGAGGCGCTGCTGCTCGCCCCCCGACAGCCGCCGCTCCCAGGTGTCGATCTCGTCGAGGCGGTCCACCAGGGGGGCGAGCTGGGCCGCCGTCAGCGCCTCCTTGATCGCCGCATCGGAGAACTGGTCGACGGTGTTCGGGTAGACGACGGCGCCGCGCAGGGTGCCCTGCGGGATGTAGGGCCGCTGCGGCAGCACCAGCGCCGACTGCCCGGCGGGCACGTCGACCCGGCCCTTGCCGAAGGGCCAGATCCCCGCGATGGCCCGGAACAGGGTCGACTTGCCCGAGCCGGAGGGCCCGGTGACCAGGGTCGCGCCGCCGCGCGGCAGCGTCAGCGTGTCGGCGGTGACGATCGGGCGCCCGTCCGGCAGGGCGAGGACGAGACCGCGCGCGGTCACGTCGCCGGTGCTGTCGTTGCCCTGGACGAGGCCGTAGCCCGCCGCCTCCAGCGCCTCGGCCTTGGTCATCGCCCGGCGGAAGGAGCCCAGGCGGTTGGTGTTGGCCTTGTAGGCGGCCAGCGTCGTGTAGGAATCCACGAAGAACGACAGCGAGCTCTGCACCTGCCCGAAGGCCTGCGAGGTCTGCTGGAGCGCGCCCAAGGTGATCTTCTTGGCGAAGAACGAGGGTGCCGCCAGCACCATCGGGAAGATCACGCTGGCCTGCCGGTAGCTGAACGTGAAGGCGATCAGCTTGATGCGGCGGAAGATGATGCCGACGTAATTGTCGATGACGCTGTGGAACAGCGTCGCCAGCCGGGAGGCCTCCGCGCGCTCGCCGCGCAGCAGGGCGATCTGCTCGGAATAGATGCGGTTGCGGGCCAGCGCGAAGCGGAAATTCGCCTCGACTTGCTCCTGGCGGAAATCGAGCCCGATGAGCGGCCGGCCGATCAGGTGGGTGAGCCACGTTCCGACCACCGCGTAGCCGATCACCAGCCAGACCAGGAATCCCGGGATCACCGCATCGGTGAACGGCACGACGAAGTCGCGCGACAGGGTCCAGAGAATGACCATGAACGAGACGAGCTGCGCGGCCTGGCTCAGCAGCCGGATCGACAGCGTCGTGGTCTGTACGATGAAGCTGTTGACGTCGGCCTGGATGCGCTGATCCGGGTTGTCCGCCTCCTCGTCGGTGAACGGGATCCGGTAATGTGTGCCGTTGCCGAGCCAGCGCTCGTACAGACTGTGGGTCAGCCACGTCCGCCAGCGGATCAGAAGCGAGGAATCCACGAACAGGTCGAACATGCCGATGGCGATGTTCAGCGTGGCGAGCGGTACGAACACCCAGAGCAGCTGATACCAGAAGGCGGACGCGTCGTATTCCTGCAGCGAGTTGTAGATGTCGCGGTAGAAGAAGTTGAATCGCAGCGTCAGCGCGACATCGGCAAAGTTGACGAAGATCGAGAGCGCCACGAGATTGCGGCCGATCCGCCCCTCGGTGGTTCCGAACCAGCGGAACAGGCCGATCTCCTTCGTCGGCTTGTCGCGATTGGCGAAATAGGGGTCGGCAATGTTGGTGATTGCCCGGATCGGCTCCAGATACGAGATGCCGAGCACGATGGCGGCGAACACCACCGCGCCGGTGGCGGCGAAGGCCGGAGGCAGCAGCGCCGCGACCACAGGCGGCAACAGGCCCATCGTCGCGATGGTCTTCGACCCGGCAAGCAGCAGATAGCCGATTCCGTAGACCGAGACGAACACCTTCAGATAGGCCGAGATGCGGTTGGACGCGATCAGGATCGCCGCCATGGCGAAGCCGGCCAGCGAGACGTAGAGCGGCGGGCTCGGGATGCCGGGAACCGCCAGCAGGATCAGCGCGGCGACGGCCGTGAGCACGGCCTGGATTCCGAGCCCGGTCCTGAGTGCAGCCACGCGTCGATCCCCCGTCCCGCTCGCACCCGGCCAGGGGCGCAACCCGGCGGCCTTGGCCCCGGCTGATGGCCAGATAGTGGCACTGGCCCCGCGCTGTCGCGTGAAACTTTCGTCACGTTGACGCGCTGCGGCGATTTAGGCCGGCGGCGTGCCTACCAGTTCCATTCCTCGAAACCGGGCTCGCGGCAGTGATAGCCGATCGGGCATTGCGGGTTGTCGCGGGTGGGCGCGAAGCGCAGCTCCGCGATCTCCGAGCCGCTGCATTGTCCGGGCCCGCTGACGAAGCGCTCCGGGGCGGCGCCGGCGACGATCACCACGTCGCCCTCGCCCCTCACCAGCGCCATCGCCTCCGCGCAGGTCATCCGGGCGGTGACCGAGCCGCGCGGCCCTCGCGGTTGCGCAATCGCTCCCGACCCGGCCGCCACGGCGACGAGGTGTGAGCACAGCAAAGCGAGGGCCAAAGGCCTCATCAACAACGGATTCCAACACCAACCCGGGAAGAAAGCCCACGGGCGTCGCACCATCCTGCACGGGCGGGCCGCCCGAGACTGTCACCGGAATGTGCCACCGCACGGCTTTCGCCGTCGGACCGCCGCAATCGGCGGATTATGAGATTTTCGGACCGCCGCGAACAGTTGCACAATCCGATCCGGGGCCACCTGCGCGGGCGACCCCGGCAGAGCGTCGCGAACGGCCCTTCGGCACGCGTCTCCGGCGCCCGGCGTGCCGGTCGACCTGCGTCGGAGCCAGGGGATCCAACGATGTCCGCCCTCTCGATCCTTGACGTCTCTGCGGTGCGCGCCGCGCCCGTGTCCCGGGAGCCCTACGCCTATACCCTCGGGAACAATGTGCTCAATCCGGACGCAATCGACGAGATCCGGCGCGACTTCCCCAATATCGCCAAGCCCGGTTACCTCACCGTCGACGAGGTCGCCCTCAAGGGCCGGTTCAAGGCCCTGATCGACGAGCTGGAAAGCGACGAATTCTCGGCGATCCTCGGCGAGAAGTTCGGGATCGATCTCGTCTCGTGCCCGCGTCTCACCACGATCATGCGGCGCAGCCAGCTGAAATACGGCTCGATCCATACCGACGGCCCGTCGAAGGTGCTGACGCTCCTCGTCTACATGAACGACGCCTGGGACGCGCCCGCCGCGGGCCGCCTGCGGGTGCTCTACGACGGCAAGAACTACGAGCCGTTCGCGGTCGAGGTGCCTCCGACGATGGGCACGATGTTCGCCTTCCAGAGGGCCGACAATTCCTGGCACGGCCACGAGCCGTTCGAGGGCGAGCGCCGCGTCGTCCAGGTCGCGTGGCTCAAGGACGCCTCGGAACTGGAGCGCAAGCGCAAGCGCAACCGCACGGCACAGTTCCTGAAGGGCATCTTCGGCCGCTGATCGGACGATGGGGGGTGGACGATGGGGGCGTTGGTGCTGGCCGATCCGGGCGGCGGAGCGGGTTCGGGCTCCGGGCGCCGCTACGCGCTGCCGGCGCTGCTCATCCTCGGCTGGCTCGGGCTGTTCGCCTACAGCGCCGCCTACCTGACCGAGGACCTGCCCTTCCGCTCGCAGGCGCCTGAGGCGACCGCCTCGGCAGAAGCCGCCGCGCAGCGGGCACCATCGAGCCGGATCGTGATGCTCGATACGCCCGATCTGCCGAGCCTGGGTGGGCCTGCCGCGGCGAAGGCGCCGCCCGCGCAGAGCATGCAGGCCGCGCCGGTGCCGGCGGCGCTGCCGGTCGCCCGACCGGCTCCGACACCTGCCCCGGCCAGTGCCGAATATGTCGGGATCTGGGGTCCGACAGCCGAGGCCTGCGGGTCCAGGTCCCGGCGGCGGGGCTACATCCCGGCGACGATCACGCAGGATCGCGCGCGGGCCGGCCGCACGATCTGCACCTTCCACGACACGCGCCGCACCGGAAGCGCCTGGGTCACGTCGGCCGAGTGCAGCGACCGCGGCCGCCGATGGTCCTCGCAGGTCCGCCTGACAGTCGAGGGCGACCACCTGACTTGGTCGAGCAGCCGCGGGACCTCCGCGTATATCCGCTGCAGCCGCCGCGCCGGCTGAGCGTCACGGTCCGGGGGCGACCAACCCTGCGGCCTGCAGGACGATCCGCGCGGCGGCCCGGCTCGGCGTGTCCGCAGCCGCGAGCCGCATGCGGCCGTCGATCCGGGCGAGCGCGGCTCGCTGCGCGTCCCGGGCGCTGCCGCCGGCCAGGAGCGGCTGCAGGGCCCCGGCGAGACGCGCGGGCGTGCAATCGGCCTGGACGAATTCCGGCATGGCGTTCTCGGCCAGGATCAGGTTGGGCAGAACGATGCTCGGAACCTGGATCAGGCGGCGGGCGATGAATTCCTCGGCCCGCGAGACCTTGTAGGCGACGACCATCGGCACGCCCGCCAGCGCCAGCTCCAGCGTTACCGTCCCCGAGGCGGCGAGCGCCGCGCGGGCCTCGCGGAACGCGGCGTATTTCGGCGCCTCGCCGGTCACGATCCGCACCGGGACCGGCCAATCCGCCGCCAGGCGCTCGATCAGGGCACGGTGGCGCGTCACGGCCGGCAGCGAAGCCTCGATGGGCAGCGTGCGACCGACCTCGGCCATGGCCTGCCCGAAGATCGGCATCAGCCGTTCGATCTCCGAGCGGCGCGATCCGGGCAGCACCACGAGGCTGTACGGCAGCGCGTCGCGGCGCCTGAGCTCGGGATCGGCGGGGCGCAGCTCGGTCAAACGCTCGATCAGCGGATGCCCGACATAGGTGCAGGGCGGCCCGCCGAGCCGCAGATGCGCGTCCGGCTCGAACGGGAGCAGGGCCAGGACATGGTCGATGAACGGCCGCATGCCCTTCGCCCGCCAGGGACGCCACGCCCAGACGCTCGGCGAGACGTAGTCGATGATCGGGATGCCGGGCGCGGCCTTGCGCACCCGCTTCGCCACCGCGTGGGTGAAGCCGGGGCTGTCGATGATCACCAGCACGTCCGGCCTGGCGCGGACCACGGCTTCCGCGGTCTCGCGGATACGGCGCAGCAGCGTCCGCGCCCGGGCGAGCACCGGCAGGTAGCCCATCACCGCAACGTCATCGAGGGGGAACAGCGATCTGAACCCGGCCTCCGCCATGGCCTCGCCGCCGACGCCGCCGAAGGCGATATCCGGCGCCGCCGCCTGCAGCGCCCGCATCAGCTTGGCACCGAGCTGATCGCCGGAATCCTCGCCGGCCACGAGCCAGATCGTGCGGGACCGGGCGGCGCTCATGGCGCGCTCCCGTAGCCGATCACGAACAGCCCGAGGCGGTCGGCCTCCGCGGCGGTGGCCTCGCGGTCGATCACCAGGGTTCCGCCGGCTTCCAGCGCAAGGCCGACGCAGCCGGCCCGGGCGGCGTTCCGGATCGTGCGCGGGCCGATCGCCGGTAGGTCGACGCGCAGGTCCTGACCGGCCTTCGGCGCCTTCACCAGCACGGTCGCCGGCAGGGGGCGCCCGAAACCGAAGGGCCGGCGCCCGAGGGCGCGCGCCCGGGCAAGCATCCGGTCGGTGCCCTCCGGTCCCTCGACGGCGAGCACCCGGTCGCCGGCGACCGCCGTCGCCTGGCCGAGATCGTAGGGCGACAGGGCGGAGAGCACGGCCCGCCCGGTTTGGATCGAGACGGACGCCTCCGCGCCCGGTACGCGGCGGCCGATGGCGCCCTCCGGACAGAGCAGGTCCGGCGCGGCCTCGTGGACGCCCAGGACCCGATGCCCCTCCTCCTCGACGAGGGCCAATGCGGCGCGGAGCAGGCGGTCGTCACCCCCGCCCGCGATGGCGCGCAGGGCCTCGCGGTTGCGCAGCGCCGCACCGGCGTTGAGGATGGCGGCCGGGCTCGGGCGGGAGACGCCGCCGGCCGGCACGACCAGGGCCGGCCCCCAACGGCGCAGCAGCTTCAGCGTGGCCGCGAGATCGAGGAGATCGACGGTCGCGTCGGCGCTGGCGCGCAGGGTCCGCCCGGTGAAGCCGCGCAGCGCGATCACCCGGAACGGCCGGTGTGCCCGGCGGAGCGACTCGGCGACGAGTTCCGGCAGACGGCCGGCCCCGGCGATCAGGACGAGAGCCCCCTCGGGCGCGGGATCGGCCAACGCCATGTCCTGCGCCGGTCAGGCGGCGCTGATCGGGGTCGGCACCTCGCGCGGCGTGCAGATCGAGCGCTTGCCGCCGACGCGGATGAAGTCGAGGATCTCCCGCACCGCCGTGTGGGACTCGAAGGTCGCCGCCACGTCCTCGACGCGCTCCATCAGCGTGCCCTCCGGAGCGAAAAGCAGGCGGTAGGCCCGCCGCAGGGCGTGGATGTCCTCCCGCGCGAAGCCGCGGCGCTGAAGCCCGATGATGTTGAGCCCCGAGAGGGTGGCGCGGTTGCCGAGCACCATGCCGTACGGGATGCAGTCGTTCTCCAGCCCCGAGAGGCCGCCCACGAAGGCATGCGCCCCGACGCGGGCGAATTGAATCACCGCGGCGCCGCCCCCCAGGATCGCGTAATCGCCCACCGAACAATGGCCGGCCAGCATCACGTTGTTGGAGAAGATGACGTGGTCGCCGACACGGCAATCGTGGCCGACATGCGCGTTCGCCAGGAACGTGCAGTGATCGCCGACCCGGGTCTCCAGCCCGCCGCCGCTGGTGCCGGGGTTCATCGTGACGCCCTCACGGATCAGGCAGTCGGAGCCGATCGTGAGGGTCGAGGCCTCGCCGCGATACTTCAGGTCCTGCGGCGGGTGACCGATCGACGCGAAGGGAAAGATCCGGGTGCGGGCGCCGATGGTGGTGCGGCCCGCCAGGACGACGTGGCTGACCAGCTCGCAATCGGGGCCAAGCACGACCTCGGGCCCGACATGGCAGAAGGGGCCGATCCGCGCCCCGTCGCCGATCTCGGCGCCGGGCTCGACCACGGCGCTCGCGTGGATGAACGGCGCGCTCACTCCGTCACCAGCATGGCACCGATCTCGGCCTCCGCGACCAGCGTCCCGTCGACTCGGGCCTCGCCGCGGAACCACCACATGGTCCGGCGCTGGTTCATCTTCGTCATATGGAAGCGGACCTGGTCCCCGGGGGTGACCGGCTTGCGGAACTTGCACTTGTCGATGGTCATGAAGAACACCTGCTTGGTGCGCAGCTCGTCGGTCCGGATGTGTCGGCAGCAGATGGCGCCGGCCGTCTGGGCCATGCCCTCGATCAGGAGCACGCCGGGAAAGACCGGCAGACCCGGGAAATGTCCCATGAACTGCGGCTCGTTGGCGGTGACGTTCTTGATACCGACGCAGGATTCGTCTCGGTCGATCTCGACGATGCGGTCCACCATCAGGAAGGGATAGCGGTGCGGCAGCAGCTCCAGCAGCGTCTGGATATCGGCTGTGCCCAGCTCGCCGCCGGTCTCGCGCGCCGCCTCACTCATCAGATCCCGCACCTCGACGTGCCGCCCGAGGCGGCCTGGTATCCGACCGCCGACGGCGGACGGACCGCCCTCTTCGGAAGAAATCGTCGGAAGCGCAAGGCCTTCCCGGTCATGCGCGCGCGGCAAGGCGGACGCTGACACGATGGCGAGCCCGGCCGCGCCGAAAGGACGGGTGCCCGGTCCCCCGCCCTCAGGTGCCGAGGCTCCGCGGCGGCATCCAGGGAGCGGTCGGGGATCCTTGTGACCTTCGGACCCGCGTTCGCGCCGGCTGCGGCGGGGGATCGTCAGGTCACGATTCCTCGCCCGCCGAATCCTTCCCGGAGCGCTCGGCGAGACGGGCCAGCGTCGTCAGTTCCCGGAACCAGGCCCGCACGGGCTTGGCGGGGGTTCCGCCCCAGCGGCTGCCCGGCGGGACATCCCGGTTGACGTTGGACGAGCCGGCGATCTGGGATCCGCGACCGATGCGCAGGTGACCGACGACGCCGACCTGGCCGCCGAGGACGACGTAATCCTCCAGCGTCGTCGAGCCCGAGATACCGACTCCCGACACGATGACGCAGTGGCGTCCGATCACGACGTTGTGGGCAATCTGCACGAGGTTGTCGATCTTGGTCCCCTCCCCGATCACCGTGTCGCGCGAGGCGCCTCGGTCGATCGTGGTGTTGGCGCCGATCTCGACATCGTCCTGGACGATCACGCGCCCGATCTGCGGCACCTTGAGATGACTGGCGCCCATGGCGAAGCCGAAGCCGTCCTGGCCGAGCCGCGCCCCCGGATGCACGATCACCCGGTTGCCGAGGAGCGCGTGACTCAGGGTGGTCCCCGCGCCGATCGCGCAGTCGCGGCCGATGCGGACACCCGGACCGACCACCGCGTTGGCGCCGATCACCGTGCCGGTGCCGACCTCAGCGCCCGGGCCGATGACCGCGCCGGGGTCGACCGCGACACCCTCCTCAAGCCGCGCATCCGTATGGACATGGGCGCCCGGCGCAATACCGCGGGCCCCGAACTGCGAGCCGGGGCGCAACGCGTCCGGGTGCAGTCGGCCGAGCAGCACAGCGTAGGCGCGGTAGGGATCGCGGCTGATGAGGGAGATGGTTTCGGCCGGGCAGCGCGCCGCGAACCGGGGGGAGACCAGACAGGCACCCGCCCGGGTCGCGGCGAGGGCGTCGCCGTAGCGGGCATTGTCCATGTAGGCGAGGTCGCTGGGCCCGGCGCTCTCGAGCGGTGCGGCGCCGTCGAGCCTGAAGTCCGGGTTCGCACCCTCCGGAAGGGTCGCGCCGGCGACTGCCGCGACTTCGGCGAGGGTCAGGCCGCAGGCGGCGGTGAAGAAGATGGGATCTGACATGTTCGACAACGCGTCGGCCGGGACAAACCGACCGACGCGTGAGGTTTCTATCAGAACCGCGAGCCGCCGGAGAAGCGGAACGCCTGCGTCTGATCCTTGCCGACGTGGCCGTACTTGCCGAGGATCGGCACGTAGACCGCGATACCCTCATCCTTCGACAGAGCGTAGGCATAGTCGAAGCGGATCGGGCCGAGCGGCGAGTTCCAGAGGATGGACGCGCCGACCGAGGAACGGATCGTGGCGCTGTCGCGGACGTTCACGCATTCCGGCTCGACGCCGACTGTGAAGGCGTTGAAGTTGCAACGCCCGGTCACCGGCGACGTGCCGTTGATGAAGCCGTCGCCGTTCACGTCGAAGTTCCGGCGGCTGTTGTAGCCGAACAGCGTGCCGGCGTCGGCGAAGAGCGCGCCCTTCAGGCCCAGATCACGCGGAACCAGCGGCAGCGGGAACTGCACTTCGAGGGTGCCGCCGATATAGGTCGAGCCGCCGATCGCGTTCGAGCGGGCGTCGGCAATGCCGACGTCACGCGGGCCGATGCCGTTCGGCGCGAAGCCGCGGACCAGCGACGGGCCGAGGAAGAACTCGTCGGTCACCCGAAGCGGCTTGCCGTCGATCGACGAGATGTGGCCGCCCTGGAACCGGACGAAGCCGACCACGTCCTCGAAGATCTCCTTGTAGTACCGCGCATCGGCGGTCACGCGGAAGAACTTGGAGTCGCCGCCCAGGCCCGCGACATCGGGCTTCAGCTCGGCATAGAGGCCGTTCCGCGGCGCGCCGATCACGTCGAGCGTCGAGTAGGCGAGCGTCAGGCCGGCCAGCGAGGTCAGGGTGTTGCCCTGCGAGCCCTTGATGGCGATCGAGGCCTCGCCGTCATACGCGCAGTTCGGGTACAGCGCCTGGCCGCCGATGTTGCGGCCCGTGTTCGGGTCGATCGTGCCCGCCGCGTAAGTGGCGGTGTAGCCCGGGATCGGGATCGAGCAGTCGTTGTACGGCCGCTTGAGGGTGTTCGGCACCTTCAGCTCGGTGTTGTACAGCGAGTACCGGAGGGTGATGCCGAACTCCTCGGTGATCGGCAGGCCGAGGCGCAGCTGGCCGCCGTAGACCGTGGTCTCGTAGCGCGAGTACCGGGTCAGGTCGGAGTACTTGTAGAAGGCATCGAAGCCAGCGGCGAGCCGGTAGCCGAGGAAGTACGGCTCGGTGAAGGAGAAGTCGACGCCGCGCGAGTACTGGCCGCCGGTGCCGGCGAGGCGGACATACTGACCGCGGCCGAGGAAGTTCGACTCGGAGACCGAGACCTCGCCGATGATGCCGTCCTGGGTGGAGTAGCCGCCCGCCACCGAGAACGAGCCCGTGGGCTGATCCTCGACATCGATGTTGATGACCACCCGGTCCGGGGCTGAGCCCGGCTCGTTGGAGAAGCGGACCTTCTTGAAGAAGCCCAGGCCGTTCAGGCGCCGCTCGGCGCGGTCGGTCAGCACGCGGTTGTACGCATCGCCTTCCGCGATATCGAGCTCGCGGCGGATGACGTAGTCGCGGGTGCGGGTGTTGCCGCGAATGTTGATCCGCTCGACATAGACGTGGGGGCCATCCTCGACCACGAAGCCGAGGGAGACCTGGTGGCTCCCCGGGTCGCGCTGGCCGGTCGGGCGGACCTGCGCGAACGGGTAGCCGGCGCGGTTCACCTGACGGGTGACGTTGTTGAGCGTCTTCTCGACGTCGTCGGCGTTGTAGACGTCGCCCACGGCGGTGGCGACGTCGCTGTTGAGCTGCGCGGTGTCGAGACCCGGCAGGCGCGAATCCACCTGAACGGCGCCGACCTTGTACTGCTCGCCCTCGCTCACCGTGACGGTGATGACGTAGCCCGAGCTCTCACCCTCGACATAGCGCGCGTCGGCGCTGACCACCTGGAAATCGGCGTAGCCGTTCTTCAGGTAGTAGCGGCGGACCTGGTCGAGGTCGTTGGTGATGCGGTCGGGGTCGTAGACGTCGGAGGTCTTGATGAACGACAGGAAGTTCATCTCCGAGGAGCTCATCAGCCCCTTCAGCGTCCGCTCCGAGTAGGCGTTGTTGCCGACGAAGTTGATCGAGATGATGCCGGTCTTGTCGCCTTCGTCGACCTGATAGATCACGTCGACCCGGCCGTTGGGCAGGTCGACCGTGCGGTAGGTCACCTTGGCGGTGCCGCGGCCGAAGCGCTTGTAGACGTCGCGGATTCGGGCGAGGTCGGCGTTGATGATCGCCTCGCTGTAGGGGCCGCGGGCCTTGGCCTCGACGATACCCTCGAGGGTGGCCTTCTCGACCTTCTTGTTACCCTCGAAGACAACCCGGTTGATCAGGTTGTTCTCGCGGACCGTCACCACCGTGCGGCCGCCCGACTGGGCCACCTTCACGTCCGAGAACATGCCGCTCGCCAGCAGGTTGCGGCGGGCCTCCTCGGCGGAGCCGGACGCCGTCCCGGTCACGTAGGACCGGATCGTGTCGGCATCGACGCGCTGGTTGCCCTGAACGACGATCTGCTGCGCCTGAGCGGCTCCGCCCAGGACAACACCGAGACCCGCGGTGACTAGGACGATGGTTCTCCGCACCGACTTGCGTCGGTGCTTCCCCGTCAACGACATCATGCAATCGCCCGTTTCTGTTCTGGTCGCGGGGGTTAGCCCGTCACAGGCGACCGTTGATCGGTCGTCCCGTCACCTGGTCCAAGCGTGGCTTCGGTCCAAGCGTAGCTCTTAGCGGGATTCCCCTGCCAAGCAAACGCGCGGGAGGCCATCGTCAGGGGATTTTGGGGGGTCGTGGCCTTCGCGCCACTTAACGGTGGCGTCCGCCTGTGGGCAAACCACCGATCGTGGTGAACGACCCGTAAACGCTTGCGGCGACGGGTCTTTTCAATCCCGCCATCGCAAGCTTGAACGCGGCTTTAACCGAGATTCAGCGCCCCGCGAGGGCCCGTTCTGGGCGCTCTCCCGGCGAGATCGCGGCGGGAATGGGGCATCCTTTCCGGTGGAGTGCGGACAGGATACCCAGCGCCGTCGCGCGGCGGCAGCGGATCAGGTGTTCCGCCAGGACGCGCCGAGGTTGAGGATGTCGTTCCAGGCGGCGAACAGCATCAACATCAGGACCAGCGCCAGGCCGATGCGGAACCCGATCTCCTGGGCGCGCTCGCTCAGCGGGCGGCCGCGCACGACCTCGAAGGCGTAGAAAAGCAGGTGGCCACCATCGAGCAGCGGCACCGGGAAGAGGTTCAGGAGACCGATCGAGACCGACAGCAGCGCGATCAGCCCGACCAGGCCGCCGACGCCGCCGTTCTTGGCGACCTCGCCGGAGACACGGGCGATGCCGATCGGGCCGGAGAGCTGGTCGGCGGATTCGCGGCCGGTGGCGAGCTTGCTGAGATACGAGAACGTGCGCTCGACGACGAAGTAGGTCTCGTGCACCCCGAGGTCGAGTGAATCGAGCGCCCCGTAGCGGACCAGACGGGCTTCCGTGCCGGCGGGCGAGCGGATGCCGAGGCGGCCGATCCGGTGGCGGCCGAACGGTGTCTTCTCCTCGAAGGTCGCCGGGGTCGCCTGGATGGTGATCGGCTGGTTGCTGCGCTCGACCGTGAAGGTGAGCGGCGTCCCGGCGCTGCCGGTCACCGTCCTGTACATGGCGTTGAAGTCGCCGATCTTCTCGCCGTCGATGGCGGTGATCAGGTCCCCTAGCTGGAAGCCGGCCTGGGCGGCGACGCTGCCGGGCTCGACCGACGAGACGCGGGCCGGCAGCTCGTAGCGGCCGCCAAGCCAGATCGCGCCGGCGAAGAGCAGGATCGCCAGGATGAAGTTCGCCACCGGTCCGGCGGCGACGATCGCGGCGCGCTTGGCCACGGGCTGGGTCGGGAAGCTGATCGCCCGCTCCTGCGGGCTCATCCGGGCGACCGCCTCGGCATCGGGCATGCTCGCCCCGTTCACGTCGCCGTGGAACTTGACGTAGCCGCCCAGCGGGATCGCGCAGAGCTTCCAGCGGGTGCCACGACGGTCGTTGAAGCCAAACAGCTCCGGGCCGAAGCCAAGCGAGAAGGCGTGCACGCCGACCCCGCACCAGCGGCCGACCAGGAAGTGACCCATCTCGTGCACGAACACCACGACGGTGAGCACGAACAGGAACGGGATCACGGCGCCGAAGAAGCCGCCGGCGGTGCCGGTCATCGCGTTGAGGAAGTCCATAAGCCGTTCCCTGGCCGTCTTCGCGCCGGCTTCTCGGGCCAGGCATCGCGCTGTTCTAGCAGATCGGAGCCGCCCCCTGCCAACGCAATCCTGCGCGCAGGCTGCGGAAGGTCGCACGCGCCGTCCGATTCCGCACGCTCTGCGCGCGCCGGCCGGCCGGGGCCGTCAGTGCCCGCCGCCCCCGCCCGCCGCGGCGTTCGGGCGACGGATCAACGGTACGGCGCAGGCGATTGCCAGGAACAAGGCCGTGAGAGCCAGGAACACATCCTCGAAGGCCATCACCAGACCCTGGATCCGCACCGTATTCGTCATCGCCTGCAGCGCCATGCCGGGCGCAGCGCTGCCGTAGGCCTCGAAGCCGCGCTGCAGGGTGTCGAGGCGCTCCAGCGCGGCCGTGTTCGCCCAGGTGAACCGCTCGTGAAGCCGTGTGAGATGAAGGTCCCACCGGTCGTTGAGGATCGTGTTGATCAGCGCGAGGCCGACCGCGCCGCCGAGATTGCGCGTCAGGTTGAACAGGCCCGACGCGTTCTTCATGCGCGCCGGCGGCAGCGTCCCCAGCGCGATGTTGTTGATCGGGATCATGCACAGCATGAGCGAGCAACCCCGCAGGATCTGCGGCAGCAGCAGCTCGTAGAAATCCCAGTCCTTGGTGAGCCCCGTGACGATCCACGTGCCGCAGGCGAAGCCGACGAAGCCGAGCCCCATCATGAGGCGCGGATCGACCTTGCCGGACAGGCGGCCCGCGATCGGCGCCGTCGCGAACATGCACAGGCCGGAGACGAACATGGTCTCGCCGATCATCAGCGCCGAGTAGCCGCGGACCCGGGCGAGGTAGACCGGGTAGATGTAGGTCAGCCCGTAGAGGCCGATGCCCAGCACGAAGCTGGCAACGCAGCCGCTGGCGAAATTCCGGTCCGAGAAGGCGCGCAGGTCGACGATCGGCTGCCTGGCGGTGAACACCCGCCAGAAGAACAGCAGCGCCGAGGTCCCGCAGATCGCCGCGCAGGCGAAGACCGCCTCGTCCTGCAACCAATCGTGGTTCGGGCCCTCCTCCAGTACGTATTCGAGGCAGCCGAGGAACCCGGCCATGAAGGCGAGCCCAGCCCAGTCGAACGACTTGATCAGGCCGTAATTGGGCTCGTCGAAATCGACCAGGATCCAGGTCGAGACCGTCACGAAGATACCGGGGACGACGTTGATCAGGAACAGCCAGTGCCAGGACATCAGGTCGGTGAGATAGCCGCCCACCGTCGGGCCGATCGTCGGCGCCAGCGTCGCCACGAGGCCGATCATCGGCGACACGATGGTCCGCTTGGAGGGCGGAAAGATCGTAAAGGCCGCGGCGAAGACGGTCGGGATCATGCCGCCGCCGATGAAGCCCTGGGCAGCCCGCCAGACGATCATCTCGCCGATCGACGAGGAGGTGGCGCACATCAGGCTCATGGCGGTGAAGCCGCCGGCCGAGATCGCGAACATCCAGCGCGTCGAGAGTACCCGCGACAGGGTGCCGGAGAGCGGGATCGAGATGACCTCGGCGACGAGGTAGCTGGTCTGGACCCAGGGAATCTCGTCGCCCGAGGCCGAGAGGCCGGCCTGGATCTCGTTCAGGGAGGCCGAGACGATCTGGATGTCCAGGATCGCCATGAACATCCCGAAGACCATGCAGAGGAACGCCACCATGCGGCGGCGGTCCAGCGGCGGCTCGACGGTGCGGGCCAGCCCGCCCGTGGAACGTGCGGCACTGGCCACGGCCTGCCTCAGCGGCTCGCGGTGCTGACCGGCCGCTCGCGCGCGGCCCGGTCGAGCACGGAGCGGTCCGCGCCGGCGCGGGTATCGACCCGCACCACCGCCGACAGGCCCGGCCGCAGCAGACCCTCGCGGGCGACGTCCTCGGGCACGCGCACCCGTACGGGCAGGCGCTGGACGATCTTGGTGAAGTTACCCGTCGCGTTGTCGGGCGGCAGCAGGCTGAACACCGAGCCGGAGGCGGGCGAGAACGACTCGACCACGGCGTGGATCTCGCGGTCCGGATAGGCGTCGACCGTGACCGTGACCGGCTGGCCGGGGCGCATGCGCTGAACCTGCGTCTCCTTGAAGTTCGCGTCGATCCGCACGCTCTGGAGCGGCACCAGGGCGGCGATCCGGGTGCCGGGCGAGACGTAGGCGCCGGCCTCGACCGCCTTGTTGCCGACCACGCCGTCGAACGGCGCGCGGATCACCGTGAAGTCGAGATCGCGCCGGGCCCGGTCGACCGCGGTGCGCAGCTCCGCCGCGAGGCTCTCCGCCTCGCGTCTCTGCGCCTGCAGAACGTCGACATTGGCGCGAGCCGCGACGAGGCCGGCCTCCATGGCCTTGACCGAAGCTTCGGTCCGGTCGCGGTCGGCGCGGGTCTGGTCGATGCGGGACTTGGCGACGTAATCTGCCTGCATCTGCGTCGCCCGGGTGAAGTCCGCCTGGGCGCGGACAGCATCGGCGCGGGTGCCGTCGAGTTGCGCGGCGGCCTGGGCGACCTGCGCCTGCGCCGCCTCGGCCTGCCGGCCGATGCGCGCGATCGTGCTCTCCTGGGTCGCGAGCTTGTCCTGCGCGGCCTGGAGCGCGAGGCGGTAATCGCCGTCGTCGAGCTTTGCGATCACCGCGCCCTTCTTCACCGACAGGCCGTTCACCACTGGGACCGCTTCGAGGTAGCCCGGGACCTTCGCGGCCAGCACCGAGATGTCGGCCTGGACATAGGCGTCGTCGGTGGCGACGAAGAACCGCCCGACGGTCCACCATTGCCAGCCCTCATAGGCACCACCCGCAAGCGCGGCGGCCAGCACAGCGAGCAGGATAAGCTTCTTGAGAGGCCGCTTGCTCACTGACGCCGCCGATGTGGCGACCGATCCGGCCGCTGTAGCCGAATTGGCCGCCGCAGGCACTGCATGCTCCGCGCGTTCGTCCGATCCGATCTCGGCGGGGTTCTCGAGGCCGGAAGTCGGCCGATCCGCGTCCTCGCGAAGGGACATCTCAGCGCCTCGAAGTGTATGACCGAACCGTTCGGTCAATGAGGAAGACGCGTCTTGACGCGCTTCGGTAGACGCCTCAGATTATGTTGACCGAACGGTTCGGTCAAGCGCGGCGGCGTCTGGGGCGCGGAGCGGAACGATGGCTCAGGGTGTGGTGCTGGAGCGGAATCAGGCCCAGCACGAGGGCGACAAGCGGCGGCAGATCCTCGACGGCGCGCGGACGGTGTTCCTGTCGGCGGGTTTCGACGGCGCCAGCATGGGCGAGATCGCCCGGGCGGCCGGGGTCTCCAAGGGCACGCTCTACGTCTACTTCGAGAACAAGGAAGACTTGTTCGAGGCGCTGATCATCCAGGAGAAGACGGGCCTCGCCGAGGCGCTCTTCACCCTCGACGCCGACGATCCGAACGTGCCGGGTGTGCTGGTGCGGCTCGGCATCAGCTTCCTGACCGAGATGTGCCGGCCGGAGCACGTCTCGGTGGTCCGGATGGTGATCGGCGCCTGCGAGAAGTTCCCGCGTTTCGGGCAGGCCTTCTACGAGGCCGGACCCGCCTGCGGCATCGAACGCCTGTCAGGCTATCTCGACGCACAGGTTGCGGCCGGCCGGCTGCGGATCGCCGATACCGAACTCGCGGCGCGGCACTTCCTGCACCTGTGCCAAGCGGGCCTGCTGACCCGGCTGCTGTTCAGGGCGGGCGGCATCGCCGATGCGGCCCTGACGCGCCATCAGGTCGATGAGGCGGTGCGGGTGTTCCTGGCCGGGTACGGGACGGAGCGCTGAAGCGCAGCTTTGGCGGCGACCGTCTTTAAGAGTGGGGCGAAGCAATCCAACGGCGCCGCTTGCAGATGTCGCGCCGCCCACGGTTGCTTCCCTGCGCCCGTAGAGACGGGGTCTAACCGGCCGCGCGCAGCTCCGGCAGCGCCTCGGCGCTCCAGGCCCGCACATGCGCGTCGATGGCGAGCGCCTCGTCGACGTCGGCCGGCGCTGACCGGTACGGACCGGCGAAGTGCGTGCAGGCGCGCTCGACCAGATCGCTGATCCCGTAGAAGCCGATCCGGCCGGCGATGAAGGCCGCCACCGCGATCTCGTTGGCCGCGTTCATCACGGTCGGCGCCGCGCCGCCGGCCGCCAGCGCCGCGCGGGCGATCCGCAGGCAGGGGAAGCGCGCCTCATCCGCCGCCTCGAAGGTCAGCGATCCGAGCTTCACGAGGTCGAGGGGCCGGCCCCGCTCGATAGTCAGGCGGTCGCCGAGCCCCAGGCAGTGCGAGATCGGCACGCGCATGTCGGGCAGAGCCAGCTCGGCGGTGACGGCGCCGTCGAGCCAGTAGACCATGCCGTGGATCACCGATTGCGGGTGCACCACGACGTCCAGGCGCTCGGGTTCGATGCCGAACAGGTGGTGCGCCTCGATCAGCTCGAGGCCCTTGTTCATCAGGCTCGCCGAATCGATGTTGATCTTCATGCCCATCGACCAGGTTGGATGGGCGGCTGCCTCGGCCGGGGAAGCGGCAGCAATTCGTTCGCGGCTCCAGGTCCGGAACGGACCGCCCGAGGCCGTGATCATCATGGTGCGGACATCGGCGAGCGGACGGCCGGCCAGCGCCTGGCTCAGGGCGTCGTGCTCGGAATCCATCGGCAGGATCGTGGCGCCGTAGCGCGCCGCGTCGCGCATGAAGGCATCACCGGCGCAGACGAGGCTCTCTTTGTTGGCCAGCGCGACCGTGCGGCCGAGACGAAGCGCCGCGTGGGTCGATCTCAGCCCGGCCGCCCCGCTCACCGCCGCCACCACGATATCGGCGTCCCGGGCGACCGCCTCCATGACGGCGCCCTCACCCGCCCCGCTCGGGATTCCGGAACCCGACAGGGCCTCTGCGAGGACCGGGCCTGCGGCTTCGTCGGCGAGCGCCGCGAACGAGGCGTTCAACTCGCGGGCGACCTTGGCCAGTGCGATGGGATCCTTGCCGCCGACCAGGGCACCGACGCGGAACCGGCCGGCGTGCTGGGCCAGCAGGTCGGCGGTCGAGCGACCGATCGAGCCGGTGGCGCCGAAGACGCTGACGATCTGGGTCACAGGTTCAACTCCCTCATCGTCACGCGATCGCACCGATCCCGAGCAGGGCGAGATAGACGGCCGCCAGCGCGGCCACCGCAAAAAATCCGTCGAGCCGGTCCATGACGCCGCCATGGCCCGGGATGATCCTGCCGGAATCCTTGACGCCGTAATGGCGCTTCAGCCCAGATTCGATGAGGTCCCCCGCCTGGCTCAGGACGGAGGCCAGCGCGCTCACGCCCGCCACCACGGGCAGGGAAGCGGCGCTGGGCAAGGTCATCCCGGCGAGGTCGGCGACCACCGGGACGAGCGTGCCGGCCGCGACCGCGCCGACGAGGCCACCGAGGGCGCCCGACCAAGTCTTGTTCGGCGAGACCCGGGGCATCAGCTTCGGTCCGCCGATCTTTCGGCCGGCGAAATAGGCGGCGATGTCGGTGCACCAGACCACCGCGAACATCCAGGCCGGCCCGACAAGTCCAATGGCGGGGTCGTCGCGCAGGGCGACCGGCACCGCCGCGACCGCCGCCGCGCCGAGCACACCAAGGAAGGCGCGGAGCCGTCCCCGGCCGGTCCGGGCCACGGTGGCGCAGGCCGCGGCACCCAGCAGCAGGACCGCAAGGCAGGCCGGCGTCGGCGCACCGCCGCGCTGGCAGAGCAGCAGGGCCCCGAGTGTCGCCGCGCCCAGCGCGATCAGCACCTCGCGCGGCTCGGTGCGGCTCATCACCATCCACTCGGCGAAGCCGACGATGCCGGCGGCGAGCCAGATCCCCGCGAAGGGCCAGCCGCCATAGACCAGCGCGGCCAGCACGCCGGCCCCGAGCACGAGACCCGAGGCGACGCGCAGCCACAGCTCGCGCCGCCCCGAGGGACGCGCGGCCGGTGCGGCGGCGGAGGTCACGCGCGTCCCGTCCTTCGCCTCAGACCTGCATGATCTCCTTCTCCTTGGAGGCCAGCACGCCGTCGATCTCGGCGATGTACTGGTCGGTCGCCTTCTGAACGTCGGTGGCCTGACGCTTCTCGTCATCCTCCGAGATGGCGCTGTCCTTCAGGAGCTTCTTGAGGTGGTCGAGGCCGTCCCGGCGGACGTGGCGGACGGCGACGCGGGCCTCCTCGGTGTACTTGTGGGCGACCTTGACCATCTCCTTGCGGCGCTGCTCGTTCATCTCGGGGATGCGGAGCCGAATGGTCTGCCCCTCGGTCTGCGGATTGAGGCCGAGGTCGGATTCGCGGATCGCCTTCTCGACGGCGGTGACCATGCTCCGGTCCCAGACCGAGATCGACAGGAGCCGCGGCTCTGGCACGCTGACGGTAGCGACTTGGGCCATCGGCATCATCGAGCCGTAGGCGTCGACCTGGATCGGGTCGACGAGCGACGGCGTGGCGCGGCCGGTGCGCAGCGAGCCGAGATCCTTCGAGAGCGAGGCGACGGCGCCCTGCATCCGGCGCTTGATGTCGTTGAGATCGAATTCCGGTGTGGCCATGAGGGTCGTCCCGAGACGTCTGACGGTATCTTGTAGCCCTGCGCGGGCAGTCGCGGCCTCAATGGACGAATTTTTTCAGGGCCGCAAACCGTCTTCCGATCGGAACGAGCCCGGACCGGTCGGGCGGCGGTCGAACGGGTTGGGGGAACGCACGCCGTCATTCCGGGGTGCCGGAGGCGAGCCCGGAATCAAGAACCACAGACGGTGCCTTGCTTTTGCATGTCGGCGCGTCTGACGCCCGGGCTCCGCTGCGCGGCCCCGGGATGACGATGTCGGCTGCGGGCACCGGGACGCGCGGCCGGACCCGCTCCCTCAGGGTGCCACGAGTGTGGAAGGCGCCTCGCCCGACAGGATCGCGGCGATCGAACTCGGCGGATGGAGCGAGCCGACCAAGATCGATAGCTTGCTCTCGCGGGCGAGCGCGAAGGCGGCGGTGTCCATCACCTTGAGATCGCGGGCGATCGCTTCGTCGTGGGTGAGGCGGTCGTAGCGGGTCGCGGTCGGATCCTGCTTGGGGTCTGCCGAGTAGACACCATCGACCTGCGTCGCCTTGAGCACGGCGTCGCAGCGGAGTTCCGCGGCGCGCAGGACGGCGGCGGTGTCGGTGGTGAAGAACGGGTTGCCGGTACCGCCCGCGAGGACGACCACCTGACCCTTGTCGAGGTGATGCAGAGCGGGCTGGCGGGCATAGGTCTCGCAGATGGTCGGCATGGAAACCGCCGACATGGTCCGTGCCTGGACACCCGCGGCATTCAGCGCGGTCTCGATGGCCAGTGAGTTCATGACGGTGGCCATCATGCCGAGTGAGTCGCCGGTGGCCCGGTCGATCCAGCCGGCCGCTGAGATCCTGGCCCCGCGGATCATGTTGCCGCCGCCGACCACGATGGCGATCTCGGCACCCGCCTCGATCGTGCGGGCGATGTCCTCGGCCAATCCGGCCAGGGTCGGGGGGTGCAGCCAATAGCCGTCCGGAGCGGCCAGAGCCTCGCCCGACAGCTTCAGCAAGATCCGGCGAAACGGCGTCGTATCCGGCATCGGGTCTCCCGGCTCCATCCCGTATCGCGCAAGCCGGGAGGCTTCTACGTCAGGCGCGGGAGCACAGTCGAGGGGTCGAGGCCAACCCGGTGGCACATACCCCGGTCGAATCGCGAGCGATGCGGGAGCGCACGGTCGATGTTCATCCGGGCCCAGGGAGGCGCCGGCAAGCCCAGGGGCATGCCGGCGCCCGATTTCAGCTGCCCGTCAGGACGCCGACGGCGCCGAGGACGGTCATGACGAGACCGGACGCGAACACGCCGATCATCAGGTAGGAGAAGGGTTTCAAAGCCATGCCGGGAACGTAGCGCAGCGCGGCGAAATGGCGTGTGCGCCGCAACACGATCCGGCGTGGAACGGATTCGGCAGACGAAAACACGAAGCCCCGCCCGGCTCGCGCCGGACGGGGCTTGAATCGAACGGGGCCTGCTAGATCAGGCCGGTGCGATCAGGCGCGACCGGCCTGCTGCGCCACCTCGGTGGCGAAGTCCGGACCGTCTTCCTTCTCGATGCCCTCGCCCAGCGCGTAGCGGACGAAGCCTGTCAGAACCACCGGGCCGCCAACCTTGGCGCCGGCCTCCTTCAGGACTTGGCTCACCGTTTTCGAACCGTCATGCACGAAGGGCTGATCCAGAAGGGTCACCTCCTTGTAGTAGCTCTTCAGGCCGCTCTCGATGATCTTGGCGAGGACGTGATCCGGCTTGCCGGCGTTCTTCTCGCGCAGGATGTTCGACTCGCGCTCCACCGTGGCGGCGTCGACACCCGAGGCATCCAGTGCCACCGGGTTGGTCGCCGCGACGTGCATGGCGATCTGACGGCCGAGGGCCGACAGCGCGTCGACGTCGCCCTCGGATTCCAGCGCCACGAGCACGCCGATCTTGCCGAGGCCCTCGGAGATCTGGCTGTGCACGTAGGAGGCGATGACGCCCTTCTTGACCTCGAGCTTGGCGACGCGCCGCAGGTTCATGTTCTCGCCGATGGTCGCGATCAGGGCCTGCAGCTTCTCGGAAACGGTCTCGGTGGCGCCCGGGAAATGGGCGGCCTGGAGACCCTCCAGCGTGCCGTCGGTGTTCAGCGCGATCTTGGCGGCCTCGCGGGCGAAGGCCTGGAAGGCGTCGTTGCGGGCGACGAAGTCGGTCTCGGAATTCACCTCGACCACAGCGGCATGGTGGCCGGCGGACTCGACGGCGACGAGGCCCTCGGCTGCGACGCGGCCGGCCTTCTTGGCGGCCTTCGCGAGACCCTTCTTGCGCAGCCAGTCGACGGCGGCCTCGATGTCGCCCTGCGTCTCGTTGAGCGCGCCCTTGCAATCCATCATGCCGGCGCCGGTCTTGTCCCGGAGCTCCTTCACCATCGCGGCGGTGATGTTGGCCATGGCGGTCCCTTTCGTGTGGTCTGGATGAGAGAGGCCCGGCGCGCGGGTGAGCGGCCGGGCCCGGTATGTCTGGAACCGCGACGGCCCGATGACAGGGCCGCCGCGATCATCCGATGGATCAGGCCGCCGCGGCGGCCTCGACGAAGCCGCGCGCCTGCGAGACCCACGAATCGCGGTCGATGCGGCCGTTCAGCTTCAGGTCCGCATCGACCTTGGCGACGTCCTCGGGGGTCATCGCGGCGAGCTGCCAGTAGTGGTAGATGCCGGCGTCATTGAGCTTCTGCACGATCTGCGGGCCGGCGCCGTTGAGCTTGGTCAGATCGTCGGGCGCGCCGCGCGGGGCGGCGAGCAGCTCGAAATGCTCGGTCGTCTCGGCGAGCATCGCGACGTCGGCCGGGTCGAGGGCATCGGACTCGACCGAGACGGCCGCGGCGTCGTTCGCCGGCAGCTCCTCGGCCATCGGCTCCTCGGAGGCGCCGAGATCCATGCCGGACGAGCCCTGGGCACGCGAGATGCCGTCGATCGCGGCCTTGGCGATCAGGTCGCAGTAGAGCGCGATGGCGCGGCCGGCGTCGTCGTTGGCCGGGACGATGTGGGTGATGCCGTCCGGGTTGCAGTTGGTGTCGACGATGGCGGCCACTGGGATGCCGAGGCGGTTCGCCTCCTTGATCGCCAGCTGCTCCTTGTTGGTGTCGATCACGAACAGCAGGTCCGGCACGCCGCCCATGTCCTTGATGCCGCCGAGCGCCTTCTCGAGCTTCTCCTTCTCACGGGAGAGCATCAGGCGCTCCTTCTTGGTCAGGCCCGGGCCGCCGGTCTCCAGCGTCTCGGTGACCTTGCGCAGGCGCGAGATCGAGCCCGAGATGGTCTTCCAGTTGGTGAGCATGCCGCCCAGCCAGCGGGAATTGACGTAGTACTGGGCCGAGCGCTTGGCCGCCTCGGCGATCGTGTCGGCCGCCTGGCGCTTCGTGCCGACGAACAGCACGCGGCCGCCCTTGGCAACGGTGTCGCTCACCGCCTGCAGCGCCGTGTGCAGCGCCGGCACGGTCTGGGCGAGATCGATGATGTGGATGTTGTTGCGCGTGCCGAAGATGTACGGCTGCATCTTCGGGTTCCAGCGGTGGGACTGGTGACCGAAATGGGCGCCCGCCTCGAGGAGCTGACGCATAGAGAAATCGACGGCCATATCGTTGTGCTCTCCGGTTAGATCCGCCGCGGAGGGATGCGGTCGACCGAATGCTCGGGCGACCACCGGAAACGCCTCATTCAGGCATGAGGCCGGCTCCGCGTGTGGGATGGGCGGGCGCTTAGCAGAGTGCGCGCCCGGCAGCAAGTCTGTCAGGTGCGATCCGGCCGGCGAGAGCGCCGCGGACCCCACGTCGAAAGGATCTCCAACCCCGTACGATCGAGCGCCGCCATCCAGCGGCAACCATGCCGTTCGACGCCTCAAAATCGTCTTGCGCCAGCAATAATTTCTGATCTAAATTATATTTTCCGGCTATAATCCGCATCTCCGAGTTAAATACGATCGGTCTGAGGCCGATAGACTGAAGTTCGCCGCACCGCACGTCGCTCGATCAGCCGACGCGGTGTGACGGAACAAGGCGCGCCGCTGGTCCGCGGCTTGTCGGGGAGATCGTCAACGATGGCGTCAGTCGATCCTGCGGAGCCGTCGGACGAGAAACCACGCGCGATGCGCGTCGACTGGGACAAAGCCTTCGCTGAAGAAAAGACGGCGCTCGGCCTCGACGGAGACACCCAGCCAGCGGCCCTCTGCCTATCGGGCGGTGGCGTGCGCAGCGCTGCCCTGTGTCTGGGCGTGCTGCGTTCGCTGGCGGATCAGAAGCACGCGCTGCTCCAGAACGTCCATTATCTCTCCACCGTCTCGGGGGGCGGATATATCGGGTCCTGGCTGACGCGATTCGTCGCCGATCAGGACAAGGCACAGCGGGCCATCCCGACGATCGCGCGGACGATCGGCAAACGCGCTCACGAAGGCGAGGCGGCGCCGGTCAGACAGCTGCGACGCTATACGCGCTTCCTGGCGCCGCAGGCGGGCCTGCTGTCCCTCGACACCCTGGCCGGCATCCTGCTGTGGATCCGCAACACGCTGGTCAATTGGCTCATCTTCCTGCCGATCTTCGGCGCGGTGGCGAGCCTGCCCCTCTGTCATTTCGCCTTGACGGCGGCCATGGTCGGGGTCCCGGAGGATCATCCGTTCCGATTGGCGCTCGCGCTGGTCGCCTTCCTCGGTCTGACGTGGGGCGCAGCGGCTTCGATCCTCTACCTGCCCAGCCACTATCATCCCGATCCGGAGGCAAGCCCCCCGAAGGCGGGTACTTACGGCATCGCGTGGCAGAAAATCCTCGTGCTGGTCGTCGTGCCGATGCTGGCCTGGTGCGTGCTGGTTCCGCTGATGGTCGCCGACACCGTGCTGCCTCGTGCACAGATCCGGCACGCGCAGACCGTGTTCGGCACGCGGCCCGACGTGGCGTGCCCCGCCAATACGCCGGCGGCGTGCCCGCGGGCGGACGGCCAGGCGCCGCTGACCGCGGTGGTGCGCGAAGCACTCCGGATCGCCGCCAGGGACCCGTCGATCGCGGCGGATGGCCGAACCTGCGGCGCGGCTTTCCCGTCAACGGCCTGCGCACGACCCAAGCGCCCCGACTACCCCTCCGCCGCCGACCTCTGGCGGGTACCGGTCTTGAGCGCCGGCGCCTGCCTCCTGGCATACCTCATCGCAGCCTTCTTGATAGCGCTCCGGCGCTACACGCCGATCGAGCGCACCGGGCGAACCATTGACCCACGCAGGAAGCATATCGCAGTGCTCGCGCAGGGCTTCCTTCCCTGGGTGGCGGGCGCCGCGCTGTCCTGCACGTTCCTTTGGGCGGGCATCGCCCTCGCGCGCGACGGCGGCCTGTTCTGGCTGGCCATCGCCGGTCCGCTCTGGGTCGGCATGGCGGAGACTTTGCGAACGACGGTGTTCGTCGCGCTGCGCCATAAGCGGATCCGCGGCGACCTCGACCGGGAATGGCTGGCCCGCATCAGCGGCGCCAAGCTGCTCGTCATCCTGGCCGGCACCGCCGGCGGTGCCGTCGTGGTGGTCGGCGGCGCCGGGCTCGCACTGCTCAGTGGCGGCGCATTCAAGGTGCTGGCCGGCGGTGGCCTGGCATCGGGGGGCCTCGTGGCGTGGATCGGGCGGAGCGCCGCGACGGTCTTCACGCCGCGTGCCGTCGGCGGCCCCGCGCCCGCGCTTCAACTGCCCCTCGCCGCGATCGCCAATGTCGGGGTCATCGTGTTCGGAGCCATCCTGTTCGCCCTGATCGGCCACGGCCTCGCGATCCTGATCGGATCGGCGGCAATCCGGATCGCCATCCCCGCGGAGCCCGGAATGTTCGGGATCTCCGGTCTCTCATTCGCCGTCGCTGCGGCCTGCGCCGGGCTCGCCTGGAGCCTCGGCCTCGCGATCAACCTCAACCGCTTCTCGATGCATGCGGTCTACCGCAACCGCCTGACGCGCGCCTTCCTGGGCGCGGCCCGCAGGCCCGAGAGCCGGCATCCGGACGGTTTCACGGGCTTCGATCCGGCCGACAACTTGCGCATGGCCGATGCCTTCGACCGGCCCGCGGGCGGTAACCGCCTGTTTCCGGTCATCAACGTCGCCCTCAACAGCACGGTCGGCGAGGATCCGGCACGGGCCGAGCGCAAGGCGGTGTCGTTTACGATCACGCCGCTGCGCTGCGGCTCCGCGGCGCTCGATCTGGAAGACAACAGGGCGGACCCGAAGGGCGCCTATGTGCGCAGCGACATGTATGCCGGCGACGAGAAGCAGACCGGCCTGCTCGATGAGCGCAAAGGCATCAGCCTCGGGACGGCGATCACGATCTCCGGTGCCGCCGCGAGCCCCAACATGGGCTACCACTCCACGACCCTGATCGCCAGCGTGATGACGTTGTTCAATGTCCGGCTCGGAGCGTGGCTGCCGAACCCGGCCGTCGTGGACGATCCGAAGCAGCTCGGCCGCGCCGGACCACGCAACGCCGTCGGGGTCCTGCTCTACGACCTGCTGGGTCTCGCCAGCCTGCAATCCCCGTACATCTACCTCTCGGACGGCGGCCACTTCGACAATCTCGGAATCTACGAGATGCTGCGCCGACGCTGCGGCACGATCCTCGCCATCGACGCCGGGCAGGACCAGCATTACGCCTACGAGGACCTCACCCGAGCCATCGAGTATGCGCGTATCGACCTCGGTGCGGAGATCACCTTCCTCCCGCCGATCCGCGTCGGAGACGCCAAGCTGGAGGCCCAGGGTGCTTTTGCCGAAATTCGCTACCAAACGGCGACCGACAATGAACCGCCGCAGACGGGCCGCTTGATCTACCTGAAGGCGTGGCTACCGCCGGATGCGCCGGTGGAATTGCTGGCGATGCAGAAGCGGAAAACGAGCTTCCCGCACGAGAGCACCCTGAACCAGTTTTTCACCGAGAGTGATTTCGAGAGCTATCGACGGCTGGGCGAGTACCTGATGGATTGCCTCATCGATTTGTCGAATCAGGCGAACAGCGAGACTGGAACCCGGTCGCCGCCCGGAAACAAAATGGAACACCTGTTCGATGGGCTGGAACGCTTGGCGCGGCGATCCCAACAGAGCCCGTCGCCACGCCCACGCGACTTGTCGACCCAGGCCGTCAGGATGCGGCGAGAACGCGCGCGACGGCCGCCGGGCTCATGATCCGATAATCTCCGGCCGCCAGATCCTCCGGCAGATCGAGGCCGCCGACCCGATCGCGGTGCAGCGCCGTGACGTGGTTGCCGACGGCGGCGAACATCCGGCGGACCTGATGGTAGCGCCCCTCGGTCAGCGTCACAGCGCAGTGGATGGCATCATCGGCGACGAGGTCCACCGGCAGCAGCGGTCGCGCCTCGCCTTCCAGCATCAGCGTGCCCGACGCGAAGACCGCCGCCTCGTTCCCCGTCAGCGGCCGGTCGAGGGTCACGCGGTAGCGCTTCGCCACATTGGCCTTCGGGCTGATGATCCGGTGCAGCAACGCGCCGTCGTCGGTCAGCAGCAGCAGGCCGGAGGTCTCCTTGTCGAGGCGACCCACGGTGGAGAGCGGCGGCTCGCGGCGGCGCCAGCGCTCCGGCAGCAGTCCGTAGACCAATGGCCCTGCTTCCTTGTGCGAGCAGGTCACGCCCAGCGGCTTGTGCAACATCAGGCACAGGCCCGGCAGCGGATCGAGCGGCGCGCCGTCGATTACCAGCCGATTCGGCAGGTCGGGCTCGAGGGTGATCCGGTCCCCCGCATCGGCCCATTCCGCGCCGTCGAGGCGGATCGCGCCGGCACGGGCCAGCCCCTGAATCTCCCGGCGCGAGCCGTAGCCGAGATTGGCGAGCAGCTTGTCCAGCCGAACCGCCTTCGCGCTCATCGACGCGCCTCGTAGACCCGATAGCCGTTCGCCTGCACGGTGACGGCAACGCTGCGGAACGCCGCCTGAAGCACCGCCTCGTAGGGCAGGTGCGCGTTGGCCACGAGCCACAGGGTGCCGCCGGGCCGCAGCACCTCGGCGGCCCGGGCAACGAAGGCCCGGCCGAGCGCCTGATCCTCGGCGCCGCCCTCGTGGAAGGGCGGGTTCATGACGACGAAGTCGAGGTTGCCGGGCACCAGCCCGGGCGTACGGATATCGGCCCAGAGGATCGTCGCCCGCGGGTCGGCGACGTTGCGGCGGGCCATCTCGACGGCGCGACGGTCGATCTCCACGAGGGTCATCGCAGTCACGGCCTCCGCGGCGAGGACCGCCCGGGCCAGGATCCCGAGGCCGCAGCCGAGATCGACCCCCCGCCCCTTCAGGGACGGCAGGTTCGCGAGAAGCAGGGCCGTGCCGGGATCGAGCCGGTCCCAGGAGAAGATGCCGGGTTGCGTGCACAGGGCGAGGTTGTCGACGTGGCGGGGGCCGCCCTCGTCGACCGCCTCGGCGAGTCCGGCCGGCTCGGACGGCCGGTCGGTCCGGCAGATCCGGTGGTGGCGGCGCGGCTGGTCGGCTACGGCGCACCCGAAGGTGGTGAGTTCCTTGGCGAGCCGGGCCCCGCCCCGGTCCTTGGGCGCCAGGGCAATCATCCGGCCGCCAGGACCCAGGGCGCGCAGGATGTGCGCGAGCACGTAGCGCCGCTCGAGCGTTCCGGGCGGCGCGAGGACGGTGGCGGCGTCGAGGCTGTTCTCGGACAGATCCTCCAGCCGGGAGGCACCGGGAATCAACGGTGAAACCTGGACGGCATCGCCGGGGACCTCAGCGAGATCCGCCGGCGGCAGGCCGTAGACGGCATGTCGCATGAACGTTTCAGAATCTGGAGAGATGAGGCCGGAACGCGGCTCCGGTGCGGTGCGGGACCGGCCCGCGCCCGACTCGGATCATCCGGGGGAACGGCCCCATTTTACAACGGATCGATCCCGGAAGCCCAGCCTGCCGGCTCGTCCGGAGCCGCGGGGCCGGTCAGCCCCGGGGAAATTCGAGGCCCATCTCGCGGTAGCGGGCGGGGTCGTCGGCCCAGTTCTCTCGGACTTTCACGTGCAGGAACAGGTGGACCTTCGCGTCGGCCGCCTCGGCGATCTCAAGGCGCGCCGCCTGCCCGATCGACCGGATGGTCTGGCCACCCTTGCCGAGCACGATCGAGCGCTGGCTCTCCCGCTCGACGAAGATCGTCTGCTCGATCCGCACCGACCCGTCGGTCCGGACCTGCCACTGGTCGGTCTCGACCGTCGAGCGATAGGGAAGTTCCTCGTGCAGCCGGTCGTAGATCTTTTCGCGCGTGATCTCGGCGGCCAGCATCCGCAAGGGTGCGTCCGAGACCTGATCCTCCGGGTAGAGCCAGGGACCTCCAGGCATCCGGGCGGCGAGCGCGCGTCGAAGATCCTGCACGCCGCTGCCATTCAGCGCCGAGATCATGAAGGTCTCGGCGAAGGGCGCGGCGGCATTGAGCTTCGCCGCGAGATCCAGCAACCGCTCGCGGGCGATCAGGTCGATCTTGTTGAGGATCAGCAGCTTGTCGCGCTTCACTGCGCCGAGACGGCCGAGCACGGCCTCGACCTCCTCATCGACGCCCTTGCGGGCATCCACCAACAGACAGACGGCATCCGCATCCGCGGCGCCGCTCCAGGCGGAATGCACCATCGCCCGATCGAGCCGCCGCTTGGGCGCGAAGATGCCGGGCGTATCGACGAGGACCACTTGGGCATTGCCCTCGATGAAGATGCCGCGCACCAGCGCCCGGGTGGTCTGCACCTTGCGGGAGACAATCGACACCTTCGTCCCGACGAGGTTGTTCAGGAGCGTCGACTTGCCGGCATTCGGCACGCCGATCAGCGCGACGAAGCCCGCCCGGGCGTCGGCCGGCGTGCCCGGCAGCGCCGAGACGGCGTTGGCGGGCCCCTCGTTCGAAGCGTCGTCCTGATCGTGCTCGCTCATGCTGTCTCCGTCGGCCCCGCCTCCGGCAGGGCCCCGATCCCCTCCCGCTCCAATAACGCCTGGGCGGCCGCCTGTTCGGCGATCCGCTTCGATGTGCCCTCGCCGAGGCCGGGTTCAAGTCCCTCGACCTGAACGGCAATCCGGAAACGAGGCGCGTGGTCCGGGCCGGTTCGCTCCACAACCGCATAGGTGGGGATCGGCAGGCTCCGCCCCATGGCCCATTCCTGCAAGGCCGATTTCGCGTCGCGACCGCGGGCCGCGGCCGTTGGCTCGCCCGGTCGGAAATGCGCCTCGACCACCGCCCGGGCGGCCTCGAACCCGGCATCGAGATAGATGGCACCGAGGATCGCCTCGCAGACATCGGCGAGGATCGTCTGGTTGCGCCGGCCGCCGCCCATCACCTCACCCTGGCCGAGGATCAGGTGCGGTCCGACCTCCCACGACGCGGCAACTGTCGCGCAAGTCTCCCGCCGCACCAGCGCGGCGAGCCGGCGCGAGAGGTCGCCCTCGTCCGCGTCGGCGAAGGCGCCGTAGAGGCGGTCCGCCACCGCGAGGCCGAGCACGCGGTCGCCGAGGAACTCCAGGCGCTGATAGCTGCCGCCCCGCCCACTCGCCTTGCTGGTGTGGGTCAGGGCGCGCGTGAGCAGGTCCTGATCGGCGAAGTGGTGACCGATCCGCTCCTCGAGCGCGCCGAGTGGCGGGCGCGGCTTGTGGGCCCGTCGCGTCCGAGCGGAGGATCGGTGCTGTGCCGCGTCGTCCAAGTCCGAGCCGGTCAATGAATCGTCGTGAACAGGCGCGACCAGCGGACATGGGCCGGCCAGTTCCAGACCTGCCACGCCGGGGTACCCTCGTCGATCGAGAAGAAGATCATCTCGGCCCGCCCCACGAGATTCGCGAAGGGAACGTACCCGACATTGGCGAGGTCGCGCGAATCCGTCGAGTTGTCGCGGTTGTCGCCCATCATGAAGAAGTGATTGGGCGGGACCGTGTAGAGCTCGGTCTTGTCCCAGAAGCCGTTGTCGCCGTCGCGTTCGATCACCCGGTGGACCACGCCGTTCGGCAGCGTCTCGAGATATTGCGGGACCTTGGTCGCCTGTCCGTAGGGGTCGGTGGTCTCGTAATCGGCGATGCGCTCGCGCTTCACCGCCTTGCCGTTGATGTTGAGCACACCGTCGATCATCTGGATCTTGTCGCCCGGCAGGCCGATCACGCGTTTGATGTAGTCGGTCGCGTTGTCCTTGGGCAGCTTGAACACCGCGATATCGCCGCGCTTCGGCTCCGCACCCCACACCCGCCCCTCGGCCTGAACCGGGATATATTCCGAGAGGGGCAGCGAGTACTTTGAGTAGCCGTAGGAGTATTTCGAGACGAACAGGTAGTCGCCGATCAGCAGGGTCGGGACCAGCGAACCGGACGGGATGTTGAACGGCTGGAACAGCAGCGTGCGCACCACCAGGGCGATGAGCAGCGCCTGGATGCCGACCTTCAGCGTCTCGCGGATGCTGGCCCAGGTGCCGGTCTCGGCGGGTTTCCTGAGCGGCTTGCCGTCGTAATCCACGCGCGCGTTCCGTCTTCGGTTGAGGTTCGTCGCCTGCCGCCAGCGGGGCGCGGCCCCGCCGCGCGCGGCTTTGATGTGCGGTTGTCCCGAGGAATGCGCCGCAATCGTGTCCGCTGTGTGCGGCGGTCTAGACCAAGCGCGAGCCACCCGCAACGCGCGAGAGCGACCGGCTAATCCGCGGTGCCGGATCTCAGCGGGTGCCGGTCCGTGGCAGCGCCTCGATGATCACGAAGGCTTGTGCCATGGGTGGATCGTCCGTGAGACTCACGTGGAGGCGCCCCTCGTGGCCCGACGGCAGCAATTCCTGAAGCCGCGCCGCCGCCCCGCCCGTGAGGCACAGGGTCGGCTGCCCGGAGGGCAGGTTGATTACTTCCATGTCCCGCCAGAACACCCCCGCACTGAGGCCAGTGCCAAGGGCCTTGGCACAGGCCTCCTTGGCGGCGAAGCGGCGGGCGTAGCCCTCCGCGCGGGCGGCCCGCCGATCGCAGCGGGCCCGCTCGCCGTCGGTGAACACCCGGTGCGTAAAGCGCTCGCCGTGACGCTCCAGGGTCCGGGCGATCCGGCGGATATCGCAGAGGTCCGAGCCGATCCCGATGATCATGGTGCCCGCGTGCGGTCCATGGCGGCGCGCATGTCCCGGACGGCCTGAGCGAGCCCGACGAAGATCGCGTCGGCGATCAGCGAGTGGCCGATGTTCAGCTCCCGGATCTGCGGCAAAGCCGCGACCGGGCCGACGCTGCCGAGGGTGAGACCGTGGCCGGCATGGATCTCCAGGCCGAGGCTTGCGCCGTGCTCGGCCGCCCGCCGGATGCGGGCGAGCTGGTGCGCGGTGTGCGCCTCGTCCGCTTCCAGGGCGGCCTCGCAATAGCTGCCGGTGTGGAGCTCCACCACCGGTGCGCCGAGGGCGCGGGCCGCGTCCATCACGGCCGGCTCCGGCTCGACGAACAGCGAGACCCGGATGCCGGCCTCCGCCAATGCCCGGATGCGCGTGGCGAGATGGTCTCGGCCGCCGATGATATCGAGCCCGCCTTCGGTCGTGCGCTCCTCCCGCTTTTCCGGGACGAGGCAGGCGGCGTGGGGACGGGTATCCAGCGCGATCGCCACCATCTCGTCGGTGGCCGCCATCTCGAAGTTAAGCGGTACGGTGAGGCCGCGCTTCAGCGCCGCGATGTCCGTGTCGCGGATGTGGCGTCTGTCCTCGCGCAGGTGTGCGGTGATGCCGTCGGCCCCCGCCTCGACGGCGAGCAGCGCGGCCCGTACCGGGTCCGGATAATCGCCGCCGCGCGCGTTGCGAACGGTGGCGACGTGGTCGATGTTGACGCCGAGGCGCAGCTTTTCGGAAGTCATCCGCTCGTTCGTCCCCGTATCGGCGCGGTCCGACAGGCCTGCGGGAAAGATCCGCCGCGCGGCACGCCGCCCCTCCGTGGCTGCGATATGCTGGCGTTTGGCCGCCCCGACAAGACGGATCGCGCGCGTCCGCCCCACGGACGGCCCGCCGGCAGACTTGCCAGCGCCCGGAAAACCGACTATCCGCCGCCCCTCGCGTTCGCTCCGGCCGGGGGCTGAACGGACGGTGCCGCTTGCGGCATAGGGCTCATCAAGAACCCGTCGTCCGGTGTCTCCGCCTTCGATCAACCGCTCGGGCCTGAAAATCGGCTCGAAGGGCTTGGCGCCGAGCGTTCCGCGAGATGAACCGGCCCGAACCCCCGCCTCCGGCGGACGGGCTCCTTTTGACGACGAAAGGCCCGACAATGCCTCTCTACGAGCATGTGCTCTTGGCCCGCCAGGACGTGACGTCCCAGCAGGTCGAGACGATGATCGACACCTACAAGGGTGTGATCGAGCAGAACGGTGGCCGTCTCGAGAAGATCGAGATGTGGGGCGTGAAGTCCCTCGCCTACCGGATCAAGAAGAACCGCAAGGCGCATTTCGCGCTCCTCAACATCGACGCCCCGCCGGCCGCCATCGCCGAGATGGAGCGCCAGATGCAGATCTCCGAAGACGTCCTGCGCTTCATGACCGTCCGGGTCGAGGAGCTCGATCAGGAGCCGTCCGCCATGATGCAGAAGCGCGACCGCGACGACCGCAAGGATCGTGAGCGCGGCCGTCGTCGCGACGACGAGGGCTTCGGCGGTGGCGGCGGCTTCGGTGGCGACCGGGGTGACCGGGGCGATCGAGGTGATCGCGGCGAGCGCAGCTTCGGCGGGGAGGGCTAAGCCATGGCATTCGGTGCTGGTGCGGGTGCGGGCGGCGGACGCCGTCCCTTCTTCCGTCGTCGCAAGACCTGCCCGTTCTCTGGCGCGAACGCGCCGAAGATCGACTACAAGGACGTCAAGCTCCTGTCCCGCTACGTGTCCGAGCGCGGCAAGATCGTGCCGTCGCGGATCACCGCGGTCTCGGCCAAGAAGCAGCGTGAACTCGCCCAGGCGATCAAGCGCGCCCGCTTCCTCGGCCTGCTGCCCTACGTGATCAAGTAGGCCATCGACACCCGCCGGCCCGGGCCAGCCCGGGCCGGTTCCTCGCAGAGGGCGGCTCGCGCCGCCCGATCGTTGGGGCGCATCGCCGCCCCTAACCCTGCCGCAGCGGCAGCGGGACAGCGGAATTCATGGCACAGCATATCGGCATCGGTATCGGCGCGGGCCTCGTCTCGGCACTCCTGTTCGGGGTGCTCCTGAAGGCGACGCCGCTGGCGATCCTGCTCTACCTCGTGGCGCCGCTGCCGATCCTGATCGTCGGACTGGGCTGGAGCCACAAGGCCGCCCTCGCGGCGGTCGCGACCGGAAGCCTCGCGCTCGTCCTGCTGATCGCGCCCTTCATGGGCCTGGCCTTCGGCGCCTATATCGCCCTGCCGGCGTGGTGGCTCGCCTATCTGACCCTGCTGGGTCGCGAGACGCCGAACGGCCTCGAATGGTATCCGACCGGCCGCCTGCTCGGCTGGATCGCGGCCACGGCCGCCCTCGCCTTCATCGCCATCGCGGTCCTGTCCTCGCCGAACCACGCGGCCTTCGATGCGCAGTTGCGCGGGCTCGCCAACACGTTGGTGCAGGCCCGGATGCCGGACGCCCCGTCCGATTCGGACAAGACCCGCGATGCCGGGCGGGCGTCCGAGACCGGGGACACCGCTGCCGATCCGAAGGCGGCACCGGACGCGGACCCGGCCGACGTGACGCGGACCGAATTGGCCGACGCGCTGGCGCGGGTGGTACCGGCCTTCGCGGCGAACGGTCTGGCTCTGCTGCTCGCCTTCTATCTTTGGGCCTCCGCCCGGATCGTCAAGATCTCGGGACGCCTGCCGCGGCCCTGGCCGGACATCCCGTCAACCGCCATGCCGCGTGCGACGCTGGTGACGCTCGCGGTCGCGGTGCTGATGTGCTTCGCCCCCGGCTATGTCGGCGTGCTCGGCGTCGCGCTGGTCGGCGCGTTCAGCGCCGCCTTCTCGCTCCAGGGGCTCGCCGCCTTCCACGACCGCTCGCGCGGCCGCCCGGGGCGCGGGCTGATGCTGTTCGGCATGTACCTGACCCTGTTCGTGACCCAGGGCATCGCCCTGGTGGCACTCACCCTGTTCGGCCTCGCCGACACTGCCCTCGACCGCCGTCGTCCGAAGGACAGTCCGGCGCCGTGAGACCTCGGCCCCAGCGGCCGACAACCTGAAGGAGAAAGACCATGGAAGTGATCCTGCTCGAGCGCGTGGCCAAGCTCGGCCAGATGGGCGAGACTGTGAACGTCCGCCCGGGCTTCGCCCGCAACTTCCTGCTCGCCCGCGGCAAGGCCCTGCGCGCGACGGAAGCCAACAAGAAGCACTTCGAGGGCCAGCGCGCCCAGCTCGAAGCCCGCAACCTCGATCGCAAGAAGGACGCCGAGGCGGTGGCCGAGAAGCTGAACGGCCAGAGCTTCATCCTGATCCGCCAGTCGGGCGAGACCGGCGTGCTCTACGGCTCCGTCTCGACTCGCGACCTCGCCGAGGTCGTCGCGAAGGATGGCTTCACGGTCGAGCGCGGCCAATTCACCCTGAACCAGCCGATCAAGACGCTGGGCCTCCACAAGGTCCCGGTGGTGCTGCACCCCGAGGTCGAGGTCGAGATCACCGTCAACGTCGCCCGCAGCCCCGAGGAAGCCGAGCGTCAGGCCCGCGGTGAGTCGGTCACCGAGCGTGAGGCATTCAACCTCGACGACCTCGGCCTCGAAGTCGGTGCGGCGCTGGCCGATGCCGGCGAGGGCGCCGACGATCGCGGCTGATTCCTGTCGCGGCACCGACCGGCCTCGCAGTCGGCCGGAGCCGCGGCTGGGACCGAGCGTCGAGCCGTTCTGCCGCGGGTCGGCGGCGCCTGTATACCGGTGAACATCGGGGATCGTCCTCCCCAAGGCTTGACACGTTCCAGTTTTGTTCCAGCATGAACGCCCGCCGCTTGCAAGAGTCGGCGGGCGTTCGCTTGTCCGGGATCGGCCCCGGTAAATGCAGCGTCGGCTAGGCTTCGGTAACGATACCGCGGCCAAGGTCGTGCGGTGTGATCCTGGTGCGCCCGCCGCGGCGCCTGATACGGAGTCGTCCGCCGATGGCCCTGCCCAATGCGCTCACGGCCAAGCTCGAAGCGGTCCAGGCCGAGTACCGCGTCGCCCCGCACAACATCGACGCGGAGCAGGCGTTGCTGGGCGCGATCCTGGTGAACAACGATGCCTATTACCGGGTGTCGGACTTTCTGCTCGCCGAGCACTTCATGGAGGATGCCCACCAGCAGATCTTCACGGTGGCGGCCTCGCTGATCCGGGCCGGTAAGCTCGCGACGCCGATCACCATGAAGACCTATCTGGGCGACGCCGATTTCGGCGGCCAGACGGTCATGCAATACCTCGCCCGGCTCGCCGCCGATGCCACCACGGTGATCAACGCCGGCGATTACGGCCGCACGATCTACGATCTCGCCATCCGCCGCCGGCTGATCACCATCGGCGAGGATCTGGTCAACGGCGCCTACGAGGCGCCGGTGGAGCAGGCTCCTCGGGACCAGATCGAGGAGACCGAGCGCCGCCTCTACGAACTGGCCGAGGCCGGACGCTACGACGGCGGCTTCCAGAAGTTCTCGGACGCCCTCACCGCCGCCGTCGACATGGCCGCCAAGGCCTACCAGCGCGACGGCAAGCTCTCGGGCATCGCCACCGGCCTGAGCGATCTCGACGCCAAGATGGGCGGCCTGCAGCCCTCCGACCTAATCATCCTCGCGGGGCGCCCGGCCATGGGCAAGACCTCGCTGGTGACCAACATCGCCTTCAACATCGCCAAGGCGTATCGCGGCGAGAAGCAGCCGGACGGCACGACCAAGACCGTGAACGGCGGCATCGTCGGGTTCTTCTCCCTCGAGATGTCGGCCGAGCAGCTGGCGACCCGTATCATCGCCGAGCAGTCGGGCGTGCCCTCCTACAAGATCCGCCGCGGCGACATCCGTCCGGAGGATTTCTACAAGATCACCGACGCCGCCCGCGATATGCAGACGATCCCGTTCTATATCGACCAGAGCGGCGGCATCTCGATCGCCCAGCTCTCCGCACGCGCCCGACGCCTCAAGCGCCAGAAGGGCCTCGACCTGCTGATCGTCGATTACCTGCAGCTGCTCTCTGGCTCGGGCAAGCGCAGCGACAACCGCGTGCAGGAGATGACCGAGATCACCACCGGCATGAAGGCGCTGGCCAAGGAGCTGGCGGTGCCGATTATCGGCCTGTCGCAGCTCTCCCGTCAGGTCGAGAATCGCGACGACAAGCGTCCCCAGCTTTCGGACCTGCGCGAATCGGGCTCGATCGAGCAGGACGCCGACGTGGTGATGTTCGTGTTCCGCGAGGAATATTACGTCGGTAACAAGAAGCCGCGCGAAGGGACGGAAGAGTTCTTCGCCTGGGAAGCCGAGATGCAGCGCGTCCACGGCAAGGCCGAGGTGATCCTCGGCAAGCAGCGCCACGGCCCGACCGGCACGGTGGAGCTGCAGTTCGACGCCAACATCACCCGGTTCTCGAACCTCGCACAGACCGATCGGATTCCCGAGCAGATGTGATCCGCTTAGCACGCCCTGAATGGGGTGCGCGGAGGCGGCCGTGACCGGTCGCAAGCGTGCGCCGCACGGATCGGGCGCCACGGACTACGATGAGGAAGGCGACGCCTGGTCTCAGGGGCAGGCGCGCTTCCTGCGGGCGGAGGCTTGGTCGCGACTCGATATCGAGCATCTTGCGGATGAGATCGCCGACGTGGGTCGCAGCGAGCGTCATGCGCTGACCAGCGCGCTGAGCGTGATACGACCTCATCTGCTCAAACGGGATCATCAGCCCACACGTCGGATCCCGAATTGAGTCACGTCGACACGGACCCGGCGCCCTATCGTCCAAGATCGTCTGAAAGACAGTCCCAGCCTGCGATCACGGATTCGCCGACTCATTGCCCGGGCCTTTCACCGTGCGCGAAGTGTGGCCGCGGGCGAAACTGGACTCGACGCGGCGGCTTTTCCGGAGGATTGCCCGGCTGCTTGGGACTTGATCATGACCCGGCCGATCCCCTGGCCCGAGGGTTCCGGATTGTCCTGATTGCAGGCCGCGAACCATCGCCGGATCCACTCGTTGTGCGAGGATCAAGATCTCCGCCGCAGGAGCGACGATGAGCGAGCCGACCCCTCCGACGATGCCGTACTGGCACGTCTACACCGACGCAGAGGGGATGAGCCGCCAGGAGCTTTTCCACCTGGAACGCTTCAAGTTCGAGGGGATCAACCCCGAGACCGCGCCCCAGTGGAACGACAAGATGGCCCCGGCGCAGTCGATCGTGACCTTCACGGTTCTGCCGGTGGGGTGGGTCGGCGAGTGGCACGAGAACCCCCGCCCGCAATGGATCGCGATCCTTTCCGGACGCTGGTTCGTGGAAACCATGGACGGCCATCGGGTCGAGATGGGCCCCGGCGAGCTGATGATGGGCGAGGACCAGAACACGAAGGAACAGGGCGGAAGAAAGGGCCATCTGTCCGGCACGGTCGGCGACGAGCCCTGCACGATGATCGTGACCGGCCTTCAGGTGGAGCCGACCGTGAACCAGCCGGGCCGGTTCAAGTAGGGACCGGCCATGGACGGCTTCGAACTCACGCAGCCGCGCTTCAGGGCCTACGTTCTGCCGAATGCGCCCTTGCAGAAACTGGCCGAGGGGTTCCGATGGACCGAAGGTCCCGTCTGGTTCGGTGACCGGGATGAGCTGCTGTTCTCGGATCTGCCCAACAACCGGGTGATGCGCTGGGCGGAAGATGCAGGCCTCAGCGTCTACCGGGAGGCGAGCGACTTCGAGAACGGTCACGCCCGCGACCGGCAGGGGCGGATGCTGTCGTGCTCGCATCGCGGCCGGCGCATCCACCGGACCGAGCTCGACGGCCGCATCACCAGCTTGGTCGAGCGCTACCGGGGGCGGCGGCTGAATTCGCCCAACGACATCGTCTGCAAGTCCGACGGCACGGTCTGGTTCACCGACCCACCCTACGGCATCCAGACCGACTACGAGGGCGGCAAGCAAGAATCGGAGCTGCCCGCCGCCATCTACCGCTTCGACCCGCGCGACGGCTCGCTGCGGGTGGTGGCCGACGATTTTCAGGGGCCGAACGGGCTCTGTTTCTCGCCGGACGAGCGCAAGCTCTACATCGTCGAGACTGGCCTCCAGTTCGACCCCGAACCGCTCCAGCACGTTCGGGTGTTCGACGTTGCCGAGGACGGCAGACTGTCTGGAGGCGCGGTGTTCTGCACGATCCATCCGGGCAATGCAGACGGGATCCGCTGCGACGAGCACGGCAATCTCTGGTCGAGCGCCGGGGACGGGGTGCACTGCATCGACCCCGGAGGCGAATTGGTCGGCAAGATCCTGGTGCCCACAACCGTGGCAAACCTGACCTTTGGCGGACGAAACGACAGCCGCCTGTTCCTCTGCGCGTCGCACACGCTCTACGCGATCTACGTGAACGTGCGCGGAGCGCCTTTGCTGTGAGCGGCGTACGGGCGATCGTCGGCTTCAGCCGCACCGTCTCGGATCTCTCGGTCACCGAGGCGTTCTACCGCGACGGACTTGGCTTCGTGCGGATCGCCCCGCCGGAACCCGTGCCGGCCGCGCAAGCGGAGGTGATGGGGCTTACGGACCGTCGCGCGACGCAGTTGCGCATGCAGCTCGGCGCCCAGACCGTGACCTTCCTGGTGCTCGATCCGCCCGGCGCGCCCTACCCGGCCGATCCTGCGGCGACGGACGCGTTCTTCCAGCACCTCGCAATCCCGGTTCGCGACATGGCGGCCGCGATGGCGCAGCTGGCGCGACTCGCCCCCACACCCATCAGCCGCGGTGGGCCGCAGCGCCTTCCGGCATCCACAGGAAGCGTGACCGCCTACAAATTCCGCGATCCCGATGGGCATCCGCTGGAGTTGATCGTCTTTCCCGGTGGCCCGCCCGCCGCGCGCTGGCGCGACGCGCCGGGCCTGTTTCTGGGCATCGATCATTCGGCGATCACCGTCACCGGCCTCGACGCCACCCTGGCTTTCCTGACCGGGTCGCTCGGCCTGACGGTGGCGGCGCGCGGCTTGAATCAGGGTCCGGAGCAGGCGCGCCTCGACGGGCTTGAGGATCCGCAGGTCGACGTGATCGCGCTGGAACCGCCGGCCTCAGAACCGCACGTGGAGTTGCTCCACTATCGCCGGCCTCCCGTCATCGCGCGGGGGCGGGGCGCCGGTCCAGGCGACCGAGCCGCGACCCGCTACGTTTTCTCCGCGGCCGATCTGCCGGGGCAGTCGCGACGACTGCGCGCGTCCGGACTTGCGCCGCAGGCTTCCGCCGACGGCTCGACCGTGTATTGCGCCGGGCCGGACGGACACGGCTTCTTGTTCGTGCCGGCCTGAGGGCACCTGTCCGATCAGCTCCTGCGCAGGCTTGACGCCTCGCCCCTTCGGCGTCCAATCCGGCCGCTCCGGAGGTGAGATTGATGCCGCTCCTCGCCCTGCCCTTTCCGGCCATCGATCCGGTGGCGCTCGCGATCGGGCCGATCACGATCAAATGGTACGCGCTCGCCTACATCGCCGGCCTGATCGGCGGCTGGTACTATGCGCGCCGCCTCGTGATGGCCGACAGCCTCTGGGGCGTGGTGAAGCGCCCGCAGGTCGTCGACATCGACGACCTCGTCGTCTGGGTGGCGCTGGGCGTCGTGCTGGGCGGCCGGATCGGCTACGTGCTGTTCTACAACCTGCCGATGTATATCGCCGACCCGATCGAGATCCTGGCGATCCGCAACGGCGGGATGTCGTTTCACGGCGGCTTCATCGGCGCGATCCTGGCCTTCCTGCTGTTCGCCCGCGCCAAGAAGCTCAACGGCTACACGCTGCTCGACATCGGCGCCGTGGTCGTGCCGATCGGGCTGTTCTTCGGCCGCATCGCCAATTTCGTGAATGGCGAGCTCTGGGGCCGTGTCGCGACCGATTTTCCCTACGCGGTCGTGTTCCCCAGCGGCGGTCCCCTGCCCCGTCATCCGAGCCAGCTCTACGAGGCGGCGACCGAAGGGCTGCTGCTGTTCATCGTCATGGCGATCGCCGTGCACCGGTTCGGCTTCCGCAAGCCCGGCCTGCTCGGCGGCATCTTCGTCCTCGGCTACGCCCTGGCCCGGACCTTCTGCGAGTTCTTCCGCGAGCCGGATCGCCAGCTCGGCTTCCTGTTCGGCGATCATCTCGGCCCGATGGGCGGCGGCGTGACCATGGGCATGCTCCTGTGCGTGCCGATGATGATCGTCGGGCTGACCTATATCGTGCTGGCCGCCACCGGCCGGACACGCCCGCGCCACCCGGTCGATGGGCTCGCCGCCGCCGAGGAGGCGCCGAAGGCGCCCGTGGAAGCGTGACGCCCCTCGGGGCCGAGATCGCCGCGCTGATCCGGCAGAACGGGCCGATCGGCGTCGATCGCTACATGGCGCTGTGCCTCGGCCATCCGGTCCACGGCTATTATCGCACCCGCGATCCCCTCGGCGCGCAGGGAGACTTCACGACGGCGCCCGAGATCAGCCAGATGTTCGGCGAGCTGATCGGCGCCTGGACGGCCTATGTCCACGGGCTGATGGGTCAGCCGGACCCGCTCGTCCTGATCGAACTCGGCCCAGGCCGCGGCACGCTGATGGCCGATGCCTTGCGGACCTTGCGGGCCGCAAGTCCGGATGTGCGGGTCACGCCGCACCTCGTCGAAATGAGCCCGATCTTGCGCGCCGTGCAGGAGCGCAACCTCGCTGGCACCGGCGCGATCTGGCACGCAGAGATCGAGACGCTGCCTCCAGGCCCGGCGATCCTGCTCGCCAACGAATTCTTCGACTGCCTCCCGGTCCGCCAGTTCGAGCGCCGGCCGACCGGTTGGCACGAGCGGCAGGTCGGCCTGGGGCCGCAGGGCATGTTCGTCTTCGGCCTCGCGCCGGAGCCTACCCCGGGCCTCGACGCCGACGGGCCAGACGGGGCGTTGCTCAGCGTGCCGACAGCTGGTCTCGCGGCGATGCGGGCGCTGGCGCAACGGTTCACTGCATCGGGAGGCGCTCTGCTCGCCGTCGATTACGGCCATGTCCGACCTGGCTTCGGCGACACCCTGCAGGCGGTGGCGGGCCACCGATTCGCGGATCCGCTGGCTGCCCCTGGGGAAGCGGACCTGACCCATCACGTCGATTTCGCGGCGTTGGCCCGGGCGGCAAGCAGCCAGGGCGCGCAGGTCCATGGACCTGTCGATCAGCGGGATTTCCTGTTCGCCCTGGGCCTGAGCGCCCGCGCCGAACGGCTGAAGACCCGCGCGACGGATGCCCAGTCCGCCGAGATCGACCGGGCGGTCACTCGGCTGACAGACTCTGGCGAGCGCGGGATGGGCTCTCTGTTCAAGGTTCTGGCGGTGAGCGGCCCGACATCGGGGCCGCTCCCTGGCTTTCCCGATGCCGGATCGTCGGCAACCGTTTGATGGCCGTCCTGGCGACCGCGGAGGATCAGCCGAAGGAGCCGAACCCTGAATCCGTCTGGCTGGGCGCCCGCGGGGTCGGCGGTGCAGGCGGGTTCGGATCGTTCGGGTCGAAGGCAGCGGGTTCGCCCGTGACCGGAGGTGCGGGCGTTGTCGGGATCCGGGGCTCCTCGGCCTCCGGCTTGGTCGTTTCAATCAGGGCGTCGGTCTCGATCCATTGGGCCATTGCGATCCTTCTCGGAATGAAGCCGTCCGCGGCTCCATACTGCATTGCAACAAGAATCTGACGCCTGAGCGACATCGTCAAGGGGCGGCCCTTGCGGTATCGGAGCGCGACAGGGAAACCGGAATGGGAGCGGGCGTGACTTCAGGCATGTTGATCGAAGCGCCGCAGCTCTCCGCGCATCCGAACCTTCGGCACGCGTTCTTCACCCGCCAGGGCGGCGTATCGGAGGACATCTACGCCTCCCTGAACGGCGGTCTCGGGTCGCGGGACGATCCGGAGCGCGTCGCTGCGAACCGAGCGCAGATGTGCGCCCAGCTCGGCCTTCCGCCGGACAGGCTCGTAAGCCTGTACCAGGTCCATTCCGCCGAAGTGGTGACCGTCGAGGCGCCGTTCGCGGCGGCGATGCGTCCCAAGGCCGACGCCATGGTGACGCGCGTACCGGGGCTGGCCCTCGGCATCGCCACCGCCGATTGCGGGCCGATCCTCTTTGCCGATGCCGAGAACGGGGTGGTGGGGGCGGCGCATGCCGGGTGGAAGGGCGCGCTCACCGGGGTGATCGACGCGACGGTGGGGGCCATGGAGGCGCTGGGTGCGCGACGGAACAGGATCGTGGCGGTGCTCGGCCCGACGATCAGCCAAGCGTCGTACGAGGTCGGTCCCGATTTCGTCGCACGGTTCCGGACGGAAGCGCCCGGCATGGAGCAGTTTCTCGGCACCGCGACTCGGCCCGACCACGCACAATTCGACCTGCCGGGTTTCATCCTGGCGCGGCTGGCTAAAGCCGGAATCGACGAAGCGACGTCGCTCGGCCTCTGCACGTATGCCGACCCGCACCGCTTCTACAGCTACCGGCGCACCACGCATCGCGGCGAAGCGGATTACGGGCGCCTAATCTCGGCCATCGCGCTCGTGCCCTGAAACCGAAACGCCCACCCGAAAACAGGGTGCGACAATCTGCCGACCTGGCGCTCGGAAAAAAGCGTAGCCGGAAGCGAACCTTGGCCGTTCGAGCGCGTTAGGGGATCAAGGTGCCGGGGAAAAACGGCGGGTTGCCTTAAGGGGCCGCGAACAGCGGTCGGCGACACCGCGGAGCGCAAAGCAGCCCTGGAACCGCTGGAAGACAACCAGATCCGCGCTCTGCGCCAGTCCGGACAACGGGCGGTGCGGAACCACCAGTGAGGACCAGATCATGAAATCCGTGCTCCGTCTGTCCACCGCCCTCGCGGGCGTCGCGCTCGCCGGCTCCGCTTTCGCCGCTGACCTGCCGCGCCGCGCTGCGCCGCCGCCGGTGTTCACCCCCGTCCCGGTCTTCACCTGGACCGGCGCCTATTTCGGTATCAACGCCGGCTACGCCTTCGACGCCAGCAGCCGCTCCAACAACTCGACCTTCGTCATCCCGGGCGGCGTCGGCCTGACCACCGGCCCGGCCGCGGTCGCCACCTTCCGCAACCGCAGCCAGGACGGCTTCACGGGCGGCGCGCAGATCGGCTACAACTACCAGTTCACCCCGGGCTCGGGCGTGGTGATCGGCATCGAGGCCGACGCCCAGTACCTCGATTTCGGCCGCAACCGGAACAACGCCTTCGTCACTGGCGGCGCGATCGCACCGGGCCTGATCCTCAACGACCCGCGCGGCCTGGCCAGCCTCGACTACTTCGGTACCGTGCGCGGCCGCCTCGGCTACGCCTTCGACCGCACCCTCGTGTACGGCACCGGCGGCTTCGCCTACGGCTCGGGCAGCGCTGACCGCTCGTTCGGCGGTTTTGCCGGCAACGACAGCTTCCGCACCGGCTACGCCGTCGGCGGCGGCATCGAGTACGCCCTGCCCACCGACTCGTTCCTGAACTTCTTCCGCTCGTCCGCCGTGACGCTGAAGGTGGAAGGCCTGTACGTGAACCTCGACCGCGGCACCCGCAACCAGGGCGTCCTGCTCGTCAACGCCGCCAATCTCGCGCCGGTCTACACCACCGGCATCGGCCGCCGCGACGAC
>Ga0255028_100029_pt1 | contig 43753 bp, 36 predicted proteins | sample DRGLUT_MetaT_FD_178168 | JGI IMG/M metagenome (GOLD analysis project Ga0255028, IMG submission 178168) | Metatranscriptome of freshwater microbial communities from Pennsylvania, United States - DR:GLUT (Metagenome Metatranscriptome) | ecosystem: Environmental > Aquatic > Freshwater > Creek...
CGCCATCGCAACCCCGTTCCCGGCCAGCATCAGACCGGCCATGGGCGCGGTGAGGCCGACAGCCACCATCCGCTGCACGAAGGCGCGCCGCGACAGGCGGCCGTCCTTCACCCGCCCGATGAGTCCGCGCAGATCCCGCTCGTCCATGCGTGCATCCTCCGCGCTCGCAGCACAGTGCCCAGTGTGATCATTGCGTCAATTCGTGCCCCGTGTAGTCGATCCGGCCGTCGGTACCTTTGGTCCACGCGTACATGACGTAGTCGGGCCGGGTGATGTCGCCCTTCTTGTCGTAGGCGATCTCGCCGATCACCGTCTGCGTCGGCTTGCCTTGGTGCAGCCAGTCGGCGAGCTTCTTGCCGTCGCTGGAGCCGGTCTCAGCCATCGCCTTCGCGAGCACCTGCACGGCCGCGTAGGAGTAGAGCGTGTAGGCCTCGGGATCGATGCCCTTGGCCTTGAACGCGGCGACCGCCGCCTTGGCGTTCGGGTTCTTGCGGGCATCCGGCGAGAAGGTCATCAGCGTGCCCGCCGCGCCCGGCCCGGCGATCTGGACGAACTCTTTGTCAGTGATGCCGTCACCGCTCATCATCGGCGCCGTAAGGCCCTGGTCGCGCATCTGCCGGATGATCAGACCGGCCTCGGTGTGCAGGCCGCCAAAGTAGACGGCGCCTATGTCGGCCGATTTCAGCTTGGAGACGAGCGCCGAGTAGTCCTTCTCGCCTGCGTTGATGCCCTCGAACATCACGTCCTTGCCGCCCTTGGCCTTGAGCGCCTTCAGGGTCTCGTCGGCGAGGCCCTTGCCATAGGGGGTCTTGTCGTGGACGAAGGCGATCTTCTTGCCCTTGAAGTGATCGGCCAGGTAGGTGCCGGCCACCGCGCCCTGCTGGTCGTCGCGGCCGCAGGTGCGGAACGTGTTCCACAGGCCGCGCTCGGTGAACTTCACGTTCGTCGAGGCCGGGGTGACCTGGATGATGCCGGCGTCGAGATAGACGTCGGAGGCCGGGATCGACACGCCTGAGTTGAAGTGGCCGACCACCATCTTCACGCCGTCGCTGGCGAACTTGTTGGCGACCGAGACGCCCTGCTTGGGATCGCCGGCATCGTCACCGATGACGGCGACGAGCTTCTGGCCATTGATCCCGCCGGCCTTGTTAATGTCATCGACCGCCTGACTGGCGCCGTTCTTGATCTGGGCGCCGAACGCCGCGTTGGGTCCGGTAATCGCACCGACGATGCCGATCTTGACCTGAGCCTGCGCTGAGCCGGCCATCAGGAGGCCGAGGATACCGGCCAGTATAGAAGCGCGCATCTCGATCCCCCCACGTATCGCCCTCGGGCGTCACCCGTGCCTGCCTGCAAGATCGCGGCCGAAAGGGACAAAGCTTCGATATCCGGAAGCCAGGGCCATCTCCCTCCCGCGCACGACACCGTCGCCCGCTCATCCCGGGAGGATGCACCCTCGCAACCCTACGGCAGCCATTGCACACGCGCTCCTGTCCGGGCGGTCTTCGCGGGGCGGCACCGGCTGACACCACCACGAGCAACCCGGCCGTTGACGGCATTGCTGGCCGGGGATGTGACGCGCCCGCGCAGCTTGGTTCGCGACGCGCGACGGCCAGGGTCCGGCATCAGGCCGTCGCGGCCCCCGGGATGATTGGTGGCGTTCGACGTGCGCCCACCCAGTCCCGCCGCATGGGCCTTAAGATCATCAGGGCCAGGCCGGCAGTCAGCAAATCGAAGCCGATCGCGATGCTGAACACCGGCACCCAGTTGCCGGCCGCATCGTGGATCAGGGCTGCGATCGGGCCGCCGAGCAGAGCGCCCACGCCCTGCGCCATGTACAGAAAGCCGTAATTCGTCGTGGCGTACTTGGTGCCGAAGGTGTCGGTCAGGAGCGAGGGGAACAAGGAGAAGATCTCCCCCCAAGCGAAAAACACCACCCCGGACAGCAGAGCGAAGGCGTAAGCGTTCTGTCGGTAGTAAAGCAGCAGGCAGATCGCCAGCGCTTCTCCCGCAAAAGCCAGTGTCATCGTCAGTTCGCGGCCAATATGGTCGGAGACCCAGCCGAAGAAGGGCCGCGTCAGACCATTGGTCACCCGGTCGAAGGTCAGCGCGAACGGCAGAGCCGCAAAGCCGAACACCAGCGCATCCGCGACCCCGAACTCGCGCGCGAAGGCGGCGAAGTTGGCGGTGACCATGAGGCCGCCGGTCGACATCATCGTCATCATGGCGAACATCAGCCAGAACAGGGGCGTGCGCAGCATCGCGCCGGGCGCTGTATCGGCCGCCGCAATCGTCACGCGGGCAGCTTCGGAGGTCGGGATCTCGTCGGCGCGAGGCGCCCGCAGGCCCAATGCGGCCAGAATGCCGATACCGCCGAGGATGAGACCGAAATCGAACAGGGTCGTCCGGAAGCCGGCGGTCTGCATCATGTCGGAGATCGGGAACGTGGTGATCATCGCGCCCATGCCGTAGCCCGCCGCGACGAGGCCGGCGGCGAAGCCGCGCCGATCCGGGAACCAGCGCACCATCAACCCGACGATCCCGACGTAGACGATGCCAGTCCCCAAGCCACAGAACAGGCCGTAGGTGGCGTAGAGGCCGAGCAGCGACTGCGCGAAGGACGCAGCAACCCAACCCAGGCCGGACAGCGCTGCGCCCAGCGCAATCATCAGCTTGGGGCTGAAGCGGTCGATCAGGTAGCCCTGCACCGGTGAGAAGAAGGTCTGCAGGACGATCACCAGCGTGAACGTGACCTGCACGGCGGCGAGCGAGGCGTTCGTCACCCCCTGAAACGGCTTGGCGAACAGCGTCCAGACGTATTGTGGGCTTGAGATCGTCATCATGACGATCAGCCCGAGGCCGAGTTGCAACCAGCGGCGCCCACTAAGCGTGTCCATAATCCACTCCCTGTAGAGGAGGGCCCGCAAGATCCGTGCATCTCTCGGCCGCCGTGGCGTCACACGGTCCGAGCGCGACCGCATCGCCGTTGAGATGCGTGCGCACGCGCCCCATTGTGGACGCGTCGGAGAATTGTCATGCGCCTCGCCGCGATCGCCGCCACTCTCTGCGCTCTCATCATTCCGGCTCGACAGGCGCCGGCTCAGCCGGCGAGCACGGAGGTCGACGTCGCCCTCGTCCTCGCGGTCGACGTGTCGCTGTCGATGGATCTTGAGGAACAGCGGGTGCAGCGCGACGGCTATGTCGCGGCCTTCCGCTCCACGGCTGTCCAGGCGGCCATACGTCAGGGTCTCATCGGTCGCATCGCCGTGACCTACGTCGAGTGGGCCGGAATCGGAAGCCAGTCCGTGGTCGTGCCTTGGACGGTGATCGGCACGGCTGCCGAGGCCGACGGTTTCGCCGATCAGCTCACGCACGCGCTCCCGACCCGGGCCGTCTGGACCGCGATCGCGGCGGCTCTCGACTTCTCAATGGGGCTCCTGCGTGAGGCCCGGTTCGAGGCCACACGGCGCGTCATCGACGTCTCCGGCGACGGTCCGAACAATCAGGGTCGCGCGGTCACCCTGTCCCGGGACGACGCGGTCGCTGCGGGCGTCATCATCAACGGCCTGCCGCTGATGCTCAAGGCGCCGACGGGCCCCTACGACATACCCGACCTCGACCTGTACTATCGCGATTGCGTCATCGGCGGACCCGGTGCCTTCTTGGTGCCGGTGCGCGACAAGGCGGAGTTCGCCACCGCGATCCGCACCAAGATCGTGCGGGAGGTCGCCGATGCGGCGGGGCCTGCACCGCAGATCCTGCCGGTGCAGGCGTTCAGCCGCGCCCGCTGCGCGGCGACCGGACGTCGTAGCAGGTACGATCTCGATGATCCCTGAAAGAGCGCTCTACCCTGGCACCGCTGAGAAACCGTGCGCTCACCCCGGTCGAGGCTGAGCCCTCACGGGCCGTTGTGATCGGCGGGAGCAGGTACCGCTATCCTCAAGCTAGCGTGTGTGCACCGGCTCTGGTCAAAACTCCGCCGGCGACTTCAAGTCGGCCCGCCGGATAGGTCGTGGGCGCCATGGCGGAGCGCCGGGCGCGCCACCATCCGCAGCGTCATCCATCTGGTCGGCATCCTGCGTGACGAGGCGGTCAAGCGGAGGTCGACGCTCATCCGGTGCGGCTGCACCGTCGCCCTCGACACATTCGACTCCACGCCGATGGGGCTACTGCGCAACGTCCGACCGGATCGGCAACCTAACCTGCGCAGCCGCGAGGCAACCACGTTCGACCCGCCGGTACCGGCCAGGCAGTTCCGCGACCCGTTCGGCACCGTCGCCACCCGCATCATAGGCGGCAGCACGCCCGTTCTCCACCATATGACGGTCCCCCGGTCATACCGTGAGCCGCGGTACTGAGCGGCCTGAAACACGCACCGCACCCACGCGGCTACGGCACGGGAGCTAGTGGCTGACCCTGGGCAATTTCCGCGCCGGTTTCGGACCCACTCCAGTATTCAAGACCGGCCGACGACGCGCTGAGTTGGTGTGGTTTGAACGCTCAGTCGGCCGCAGCGAGATCTGGGTCAAGACCGCCGGATGTTTGTGAACAGCGGCAGGCCCACCTGCATACCGGCGAGATCAGCACGGTAGGCTGTCGGCTGGAGGTACGAACCCAAGGGTAGGAACGGCACATCCTCAAACGCCTGGGCTTGAATCTGCCGCGCAATCTCGAGCCGCCCGGCTTGGTCCGCGGCGTCTATCCAGGATTGGCGTTGATTCTCCAGCCGCTCGTCCGTGGGCCAGCCGTTCCAGGCCCTCAGCCCGGTGCCACGTAGCAGCAGGTGACCCGCTGGGTTCATCACGTCGTAGCCGCCCCAGAACGAGCCGAACACGCTCCAGCCGCCTTTGTCGATCGGCTGCTGGCTTGTGGAACGCTGCACCACGCTACCCCAGTCGGTGGAGACCTCGTCGACGTTCAGGCCGAGCTGACGCATCATCGCGACGCCGACGCTGCAGATCGCGCTGATGCGCGGAACGTCCGTCGCCGTCAGGAACACGACCCGCTCGCCCTTATAGCCGGCCGCGGCGATGTCGCGTTTGAGCTTGGCGACGTCGTGCTTACCGCTCAGCGCCTCCATGCCGGAATCATTGGCCATGGGCAGACCGGCGGGGCCAAACACGCCGACGCGGGTGTCTACGGCGGCGTTCTCGCCTGCGACCGCCTGCATGAATTCGGTCTGGTTGACGGCCCGCAGCACGGCGCGCCGGATCGCCGGGTTGTCGAAGGGCGGGTGGAGGAAATTGAAGCGCAGGACGCCGATGAGGCCCTTGTCTTCCACGACCTCGAGCTTGATCGCCCTGTTCGTGCGCAAGCTCGGCACGAGATCCATGAGCGGCTGCTCGACCCAGTCGACCTCGCCGGCCTGGAGAGCGGCGACCTGCGTGCCCGGGTCGGGGTTCGTCAGCCACTCGACGCGGTCGAAATGGGCGATGCGCGGCCCGGCGCAGAAGCTCGGCGCTCCGTCACTCCGCGGCACGTAGCCTTCGAAGCGGCGGTACACATTGCGCGCGCCCGGCACGCGCTCGTTCGCCACGAAGCGGAACGGACCCGAACCGACCATCTCAGTCAAACGGGTGGTGGGCGGTGTCGCAGCCAGCCGCTCCGGCATGATGGCGGCCATGAGGTTCGTTGGCTTGGCCAAGGCATTCGGTAGGAGCGGAAACGCGTGCTTCAGGCGAAATTCGACCGTCGTGTCGGATGGCGATGAGAGTTCGTCGGTGGCAGCCATCAGCGCCTGGCCGAAGGAGTCGGTGCTCGCCCACCGTCGGAGACTGGCGACGACATCCCGTCCGAGAACGGGGGTCCCGTCGTGGAACTTCAGCCCGTCGCGCAGGGTGAGCCGCACGCGCCGGCCACCATCCTCGACGCTCTCGCCCGCCACCATCTGCGGCCGAGGCACACCGGCGGCATCGAGGGCGTAGAGGGTGTCGAACACCATCATCACGTGGTTGCGGGTGACGAAGGCGCTGACCAACGGATCGAGCAGGGCAAGGTCAGCGTAGGGGATGAACTTGAGTGTTGTGGCGGCCTCTGCGCGCACGAGTCTCGGCGCGGCGATGAGGGATGCTGTGGCGCCAGCAAGAAAATCGCGTCGCCTCATCAAGCGCCTCCAATCCGACGGGTGGCAGTCGTCGTGCAGATGGCATGCCACGGAGGCTGACCAGCTGGACGGAGCAATCGACCAGGCGGATCTTAAGGCGATTGGCGTCCGATCCTGCCCCTCATCCCTTCAAAAGCTGCCGTTCCGCTCTCGGCCATCTGCCGCCACGAAGCGCATGCCCGAGCGTCTCTGATGGGCGGATATCTGCTGTTCCGCTTCCGGGCGCAGCACCGCGCGAAGCGGACGCCTACCGATTAACTGATATTCTCCGTAATCATAACAGATTTTCAAACATCAAGCAGCAAATAAACGGATGTTATTTTCGTGAACTTCATAATTCGATGGAGCTCAGAGGAACATGTCGCGCAACAACAGTCATCCCAAGGACGATAGACTCCGCCGGATCAGCAGTTTCAACCAGTCACGAGGTCGATTTTCGAACGGCGAGCTTCTCCTGTCTCCCTTGATGCGAAATCCGACTCAACAACCGCTTGCAAAATTCTTCGGCCGCGACCGGCAACGTCCGGGCCGCCTTCTTGATCAGGCAAACCGGCCGCTTGGGTTGCGGGTCGTCGATGGGCCGCGATCGCAGTATCCGCTCGGCTCGCAACTCTCGCGCCGAGCCCGGCAGGATCGTCAGGCCGAGGCCGGCTCGCACCATACCCACTGCGGTCATCATGTATGTCGCCGCGCAGACAACGACCGGCAGCCGGCCCGCACCGATGAAAGCGAGGTCGACCACCGCCCTCACGCTCGTGGCGGGATCCATCAGGACCAGTGGGAAGCCAGAGAGCGCCTCGACCGTGACCTTCGGCATCGCGCCGATCGCGTGGCCGCGGGGATAGACGGCGTGCAGTGCATCGCTTGTCCGAGTTGACGGACGGTGCCGTCCTTTCACAGGGAACTTCGCGTGCGCCGGAACGTGGAATGCCCCTCCGGCATTCGACCTCCGATCATGGAGGTGACGATGACTGAGAAGAAGGGTCACGGCAGCGCGACGGCCAAGAAGGCGAACGCAAAGGCCAAAAAGGAAGGCAAGTCCAACCCGCGGACATCCTCATCGGCGCAGGCCGAGCTCGGGAAGAAGGGCGGCAAGAGCAAGTGAATACGGCCGGGCGAGCCAGCTGATCGCGCGATCCCGCCGCTGCAAACCCTCAGGCGAAGGTCGACTGCGCCTCGCCTGAGGCTCACCCGACAAGCGGATCGCCCACCTGTGAGGCTGAACGTGCCCTGATCGTGCGGAGCGGAACGCGCGCGGGGCCACCGCACGCTCACTCGCGTCGGATGCGCCAGACTCTGAGCGGCGACCCGCCCGGCATGCCGCCAACCGGCTCGAGCCAGTCCGGGATTGCCTGGCTGCCGCGGGCGAGGCCGGTCGCGAAGGGTTGCGGCTTGTCCGGCCCGCCCGGTTCGAGCGCGAGCGTGCACAGCACGAGGTAGTCGGCCCCCCGGTCCCGGGCCACTTCCCTCACGACCGCCTGCGAGCCCTCGAACGCCTCGATCGCGGCGCGCAGCCCGACAAGGTTGCGATGATACGGCGCGGCGACGATCGAATGCCCGGTCCTCAGGAGTATGGCCGGCCCCAGGTCGATCTCGCTCAGCACCAGCCCCGTCGGCAGCCGGCCGAGGGCGGCGAGGGCCGTCGGCTCGGTGCAGGTCGTCCAAGTCCCGGCGATCGCCGGTTGCGTGCCAGGGGCCGCCGCAATGCGCATCGGCACGTCGGCACCGATCGCCCAGACCTTGCCCATCATCGTCAGAGGCAGCGCCAGGACGAGCAGCCGCCGCAGGATGGTCGCGTTTTCCCGGACGATCAGCATGGCGCGATCGAGCGCGAGCGCGGCCATCAGCGGCACGAAGGCGCCCGCGACATACATGCCGCGCACCTGGACCAGCGCAACCAGCGTGCCCGGCCACATCACCGTCGCGACCGCGAGGAAGAACCGGCGCCGTTCCGGCTCGTGCACGCGGATTGCCATGACGGTGGCGTAAAGCGCGGCCGCGATCAGCGGCACGATGTTGGCCAGCGCCACGTCCGGCTCGCCGCGCAGGACCTGCAGGAACGAACGCATCTCGTCGACCCGCTCCAGCCAGGATGTGCGCACGCGCGCGTCCATGCCGGCAAACGGCCCGGCGAGGCAGGCCGGCGCGATCAGGACGAAACCGGCCGCCACGGCGGCCCCCACCAAAGCCGCGACGGTCGCACGCCCGTTCCGGTTCAGGCCGCGCCGGTCCGCCGCGAGGGCGGCGACGCCAGCGAGGGCGCCCCCGGCCGCGAGCAGAAGCCAGGGCGGCGAGAGCGCATCGCAGGCCGGGACGGTCCACAGGGCCGGCGCTGTCTGCGCGCCGAACAGCAGGACGCTCGCCGCGAACAGGCCGGCGCCGAAGCCTGTGAGCCGGCCGGACGCGCGGGCGCCGTGAAGCACCCAGTCCGCAACCACGAACAGGCCGGCGGCAGCGATGACCGGCAGCGTCTCGAGCCCGATCGCGAGCGACAGGCCGGCCACGAGGCCGGCGACGAGGCCGCGCCGAACAGGCCGGTCCGAACGCGCCAGGGCGAGGGCGACCGCCAGCACGGCGCAGAGCTGCGCGTTGTGGTGATCGATCCGGCCGAAGCGAAAGGTGTTCAGGAAGACGCCGGTCTGCGGCGCAATGAACAGCGTCAGCAAGGCCGGGCGCCACCCGAACAGCCGGCGCATGCCGAGAAAGGCCAGCGCGCCGTAGAGCACGAAGAGCATCAGCGGCCAGAGTGCGGCGGCGGCCGGCTCCGCGAGTTCGCGCCCGATCAGGGGCGTGAGCGCCAGGATGAGCGCCGCGAGCGGCAGATCGATCAGGCGGGACCAATGCGATGCGATGCCGGCCGGCGGCAGCATGCGGTGCTGCACGGGGTCGAACCAGCCCTGGCCGGCCAGCAGGTCGCGCACGCCGACGAGGCGCATCATGTCATCGGTATCGGGCAGGCGCAGCCCGTCGAAGACAGGGATCAGATTGCGCGGATCGTACAGGCCGAACAGCGCGACGAGGACCAGCATCCCGATCAGAAGCGGGCTCTCGAACGGCGAACGCCCCGCCTCCGCGCGGCGGACCGAGAGAGTTTCGACGAGGCTGGTCATGCGAGGATCCCGGACGCCCGGGGAGAGTGGCAGGACGCGCTTACCGCCGGGTGAAGCGGCCGTTCGGAGCGGATCAACCGACGCCGCTAAGGCCCGGCCCGTGCGGCATCGACGAAGCGGCAGATGTCTCTCGCGACCGAGCTGTGCAGGCTGAACGGAACGCTGAGGGCCTCCACCATGTCGGCGTGACCGAGTCCCGGGTAGATGCGCATCTGCGGCGTGCTCCCGGAGACCTGAAGCTTGTCCGCCAGCGCGACCGTTCCGGAGGGCTTCACGTCGCCATCCGCCGCCCCCGTGAGCAGCAGCATGGCCGGATGCGGCCCGGCGGCGTGGTTGATCGGCTGCAAGGCCTGATCGCTGCCCGCGAAGACCTGCCGGTCCTGCGGGTCGTTCAGCGCGGCAACCGCGTAGGGGCCCGACAGTCCAACGATGCCCGCCAGGGCCTCCGGGCTGGTCCCGGCCCGTTCCAGCCACGCCGCATCCAGTCCCAGCATCGCGGCGGCCCAGGCGCCGGAGGAATGACCCACGACCACGACCCGGCGGGGATCCCCCGTGAATTCGGCCGCGTGCGCGAGCGTCCAGGCGACGGCGGTGGCGTTGTCGTCCAGGATGTCCGGCAGGCCCGCCGCCGGGACATGCCGGTACTCCGGGATGACCGCGACGAAACCGCGTCGCGCGAAGGCGGCGCCGACATAGGCGACATCTTCCTTGGACCCGCTCCGCCAGCCGCCGCCGTAGAGGAACACTACGACCGGGTGCGGCCCGGGTCCGCTCGGCCGGTAGATGTCGGCCTGATGGGACTCCCCGGCGGCGTAGGCGCGCCCCTTGTCCACCTGCACCTCGAGAGGGGCAAGCAGGTTCAGGATCAGCAACGTCAGGTTGACGGCCGACTGCGCCATGAGGCTCAGCATCGGTCGGTCGTCCGCTGCTGCGCGTCACGCGGCAAAGCCGGCCCAATGCGTCCGATCGGCAGGAGGCTCATGTCCGGGCCACTGCGTCGAGGCGGATCTCGGAGACGGTGGAAGCCGGCCGCGCCGCCGGCACGCGCCGCACGGCCCGCAGCAGCTCGCGCAGCTGCGCCGCCAGCAGGGCCTGCGCCTCGGGCGAGCCGAGATTGTGATCCGCGCCGGCCACGACCGTCACCGGCGCGCCGAGGCGCCGGTCGGCCCGGCCGGGAAAGCGTCCGAGGTGGCGGCGCGCGGCGATCAGGCCGGGATCGCCGGCGCTGTAGAGCAGGCGGATCTCGGCGCCCCGGCGCCGGATGGCTGCGACGCGCCGGGCGACGGAGCCACCCGGGTTGATCGGGCGCCAGGCGCGGCGGACCCGCCGGAGCGCCGCGTCGAACCCGCGCCGCGCCAGGGCCTCGGCGATCGGCCGGACACGGATCTCGCCCCGGAGCAGGCGCCGCCAGGTCGAGCCCTGGGTGAGAAGTCCCGCATAGGTGGAGGCGCTCCCGAACGTCTGGCGGATCACGCGGTCGAGATCCTGCTCCGGGTCCCAGTCGAAGCAGTAGAGATTGATCAAGAGGGCGCCGGCGATCCGCGGATCCCGGCAAAGGGCCTGGAACGCCGCGTAGGCGCCACTGCACCCGCCCACGAGCACGATGGGGGCGCCCGCACCGGCGATCTGATCGACCGCCGCAGCGATGTCGGCGAACCCGTCCGGGGCGAAAAGCGGATTGCGGCCATCCGGACGATCCGCGCTGTCGCCGATCCCGCTCAGATCGAAGCGGATCGAGGCGATGCCCTCACTGGCCAGGCTCCGAGCCAGTGTCGTGGTCTGGCGCCCCCAACCGGAATGCACGCTCATGCCGGTCGAGACGAACACGATTATCGGCGCACTGGTCCCGGGCAGATGCGGCCCGCAGCGAATGCCGAACAGGCCCGGTCCGAATCGGGTCGGCTCCTCGTCCCAGGCGGAGCCCGCCAGGCGCGCCGGGGGAGGGGGTGGCGCAGCGCCTGCGGACACCGCCATGCCGTCTGTCGCGAAGCCCGTGACGCGCGCGAAGTCCGCAGCCGGGACGTTGGCGAAGATCGGGTCGCCGACCAGCTGGGCGAGCCCCGGAAACGGACCGGTGACGACGTCGCAACCCAGTGCGCCGAGGCGGGTTGCAAGCGCCTTCGTCTCGGCAGCGAGCAGGAGCATGCGCGGCGCCGGCGGATTGTCGATCCGCGCGAGATTTAAGTCGGCGAGATCGGCCAGGAACGCGGCCTCCATGCAGAAGCCGCCGATCGTCAGCGTGTCGGCTTCCTGGGGCGGGTTCGATCCGTCCGGCAGGCGTCCGATCGTCTGGGCGCGCAGACGCATCTCGCGCAGGTACGCGTGCCCGCTCTTCACGGGCGCCAGCAGAACGAGCCGGTCCACGGATTCCTGTTCCGCCGCCAGTGCCGCGAGGGTCGCGCCGAGGCGAAGCCCGACAAGCACGACCTCCGTGACTCCGGTCGCGCGGCGCAAGTAGCCGATGGCTTGGCGGATCGCCGCGACGCAGGACGTGACGCGCGCCTCGCCGGGATCGGCGGAGTTGCCCTCGCCGGGATAGTCGAAGCGCAGGGTCGGGCAGCCCGCGCCCGCAAGCGCGTCGGCAAGCACCCGCCAGGGCCGGTGGGCGGCCATCTGCTCGAAGCCGAAGGCTCCGCACAGAACGACGCCTCGCCGGCCCACCGCCGGATGAAGCCAGCCGAACAGACCATCGAACGTCACCGGCTGCGGCGCGCACGGGCCGGAGGGCGTCGTCGCCCCTCGAAACTCAGGCGTCGTGATCTCAGGCGTCGTGATCTCAGGCGTCATGGCCGAATTCCACGATCTCGCTGCTGTTGATCGCGCAGACGCTGCCGCGCGGCAGCCGGTCGGCGCCGGGGAACGCGATGGTGCGCGTCGTGCCGGGCGCGAGATGAAAGCCGTTGTCGGCGGGGTGCGCGCCCGGGGCGCGGATCCGCACCGCGAAGGCCAGACGCGCCGTCGAGATGCGCAGCGCCGGACCGGCCCCTGCAAGCACGGGCTCGGCCGAGAGACCGATGACCTCGCGGAGGCTCGGGCGCGGGCCGAGGAAGTGGAAGCTGTCGGCCACGACCGTCCCGTCAGGCTCGCTGAGCCGTGCATGCGCAAGGTCGTGGATCCGCGGTCCGAACCGATAGCTGTCCGTCGCGTCGAAGAATCGGCCGAGCAGGTCGGCGGACGACAGCGTCAGCGCCGCATGGCCGTCCAACACAAGGTCGCGCTCGGCCCGGGCCGCGACGCGACCGCCGACGTCGCAGAAGGTCAGCGCCACGGTCAGCGCACGCGGCGTAGGCCTTTCGTTGATGACGTGGAGGTGGAGGCCTTCGAGCCCCTCGTCGGTGAGGAAGACCTGAACGGGCCGGAAGGCGCGCTTCAGGGCATACCACGCCGATTTCGGGCGCCGCGCCCAGTCGATGACACCCCAGCCCGCACCCGGCCCGAGATCGCTCAAGGACAGGACGAGGCCGCCCGCCGTCCGCGAGCGTGGCCGGCGCCACTCCGCGAAGGTCGCCTCCATCGCCTCGGCGACGGCCGCCTGGCCGAGTTCGAGGTAGCGGTCCGGATCGCTTGTGCGCAGCCCGGCCGGATCGACGCCGAAGAGGCGGTCGACGTAATGGTCGCGCACGGTCTCGAAATCCCAGTCGGCGCCGCGGTCGCGGGGGATGCCGGCCGCCCATCGCGGATCGGCCGGCCCGACCGGACCCAGGGTCTCGGGATCGGAGGGATTCGAGAACGCGAGGCACTCGCTGGCGAAGCCAATCTCCGCGCGACGGGCATCCTCGAGGGGCCGGCGATAGGCGCCGACGCCGAAATAATGGGTGCAGCCCGCGCGCGGCAGGAACGGCAACGCACCGCCGGACGGCGAATTGGGTACGATCACGAGGTCGGGACGTGACGCCGCCGCGAGCGCCGGCAGGGTGGTCTCGCAGAACGCGTCGGCCCAGACGGCGCGCGGCGCGCCGAGCATCGCGGCCTGCTGCCAGACCTCGCTGCCGCCGCAGAGCACGCAGAGCGACGGCGCGGTCTGGGTCCGGTCGAGGAAGCCCGTCACCTCCCGGGTCAGACGGGCGGCGAAGTCCGGATCGTCGTGCGGATAGTCGAAATTGGCCAGCATCAGATCCTGCCAGACCAGGATGCCGGCCTCGTCGCAGAGATCGTAGAAGTCGGTTGAGGGATACAGCGTCGTGCCGGGAACACGCAGCATGTTCATGCCGGCCTCGCGGACCAGCGCGAGCAGCGTCCGGGTTCCCTCCGTGCCCAGGCCGACGAGGTCCGGCGGCGTCCAGATGGCGCCGCGGCAGAAGACCGGCACGCCGTTCACCGCGAGCGACAGGCCCTCTTCGAAAGATCGGGTCAGCGACAGCGACCGGAATCCCACCGGGCCGAGATCGAACAGCGCGTCGCCGACACGCGCCGCGACCGGATGGAGATGCGGTTCGCCATGCGTGTGGGGCCACCACGGCGCGATGCCGGGCAATTCCAGCACGCCGGTAAACAGGCCCGGCTCGGCCTCGGTGAGCGCCATTTCGCGGCCGCCGCACAGGAGGACGACGGCGCTGACACCGCCGTCGATCCGCAGACGCGCGACGAGGCGGCCGGTCCCGTCTTGGAGCCCGGCACGCAGGTCGGCCGCCGCAAGACCGGGGCGGGCGCGCTCCAGGGTGATCGGCCGATACGGCCCGACGAGATCGATCTCCGGGCACCAGCCCGGCATGAACCCAACTGCGCTGGTGCGCACATGGCGGAGCGATCCGGGCGTGATCATCCGCGGCCGCCAGCGTCCGCGCTTGGCCGGACGGTCGAGGTCCGCGCGGAGCGACCGGAAGCAGATCGCGAGCTCGGCAGGACCGTCGAGATCGATCGCGACGGAATGCGCCTCGAACATCGAGCGGCTGCACAGGATCAGAGCGTCGTCGAGCCAGATGTCGGCCAGCGTCGCCAGACCCTCGACGTTGAGGCGGAACCGGCCGACGCCTTGAAGGCGGGTCCGGTACCAGACGTCACGGTCGTGGATCGGCTCCGGTGCCGTCTCGGACCAGCGGCCGGCCGCGAGCAGAGCCGATGCCGCGGTGCCGGGCACCTCGGCCGCGATCCAGTCGGTGACGCCGCCGAGGTCGCGCGACTCCCTGCAGGCGCCGGGCGGCGTCACGGCGAGTTGCCAGGGCCCCTTCGGAGCCTGGGGCACGCGGCCGTCGACGCTGCGGATGCGGGCCATCGGCGTCCTCAGCGGCCGAGCGCCCGGTCGAGCAGCGCGAACACGCGGGCGTAGGTCTCGGCGGGGCGATCGAGGCGCGGCGCCAATCCTGCAGCGCTACGGCGGTGGAAGGCCCGCGCGAGCTGGAACTGGAAAGCCTTCGCCTCCCGGCTCAGGTCGGCAGCCGCCTCCGCGGCGGATGCGAAGTCGCCGGCGCCGCTTTCCCGGAGCCACGCGAGGTGGCTCGCGAGCATCTCGAAATTCGCGCCGAGCTGCCGGGTCGTGTTGAACGCATAGGCGTGGAACACGCTGAGCGGCCGGCAGACCAGCCCGTCGGCCGTGGCGGCGAGGGAGTCGCGGAAGGCCAGGACGGGATTGTGCTGGGGTGCGCGGGCGCGGTGCCGGACCAGAAGGTCGAGGGCCGCGCCCGGCAGGGCGGTTGCCGTGAGGGGAGGGGCGACCGCCTTCACGAACTCGGCGTAGGGCGGCAGCGCGGCGGGACCGAAGATACCGGCATAATCCGCCCCCGAGAGCCGGAAACGGCCGGCATTGTGGAGGTAATCCAGCTCGCCTGCGGCCGGATCGAGCGCCAGGATGCCGATCGTCGTCTTGCCGTGGTCCCGACCGTAGGTCGTCCCGTGCGTATCGGGCAGGTAGAACGCGTCGACCTCGACCAGGACCGGCCGACCCGTGCCCACCTGCATCAGGGCGTGGGATTCCAGGTCCCGGTAGACCGCGAGTTCCAATACCTCGAGCCCGTAGAGGTCCTCGATATCGCCGGGCGGCGGCTTGAAGAAGGTGAACTGGTCGCCCTCGAAATCCTGCCGCAGGGTGAAGCCCAGCATCGCCTCCGGCGCGAGGCCGCGGCCGTGCAGCAGCTCGATCCAGAGGTCGACGTAGCAGTTGGTCTCGGGCCAATCCCGACCGGGATCGTGCAGCGGGTGCGGGACATATGGCCCGGCCGGCGCGAGCCCGGATGGCAGACGGAGGGCGGCGGTCACGCCGTCAGCCCCACAGCGCGGCGCGCACCGGCTCGGGCCAGGCGGCGAGGTCGAGGCCGTGGTGACGCAGCAGCGCCAGCGTGATCCGCTCCAGGCCGAAGCCGACGCAGGCCGTGTGGGCGACAGCGCCGTCGGATTGACGCAGCTCCCAGGTGCTGCCGAAATGGTCCTGATGGTAGTTGAAGCTGAGACAGGCGGTCGGCTTCTCGACGCTGTTGACCGGGACGTTCAGCTCGAACTTCAGCCCCTGCGCCCGCTGATTGTTGGCGAGCATCCGGCCGGCCCGGCCGAAGAACGGGTCGTTGGCGGCGTCGATCGCGACCGGCAGGCCGAGGTCGCGCATCATCGCGGTGCCGCGCTCCAGCCAGGATTCACGGAAGGCCAGAACCTGCTCGGGGCTGCCCATGCGCACGTATTCGCGCATCCGGAACAGCTGCATCCGTGTCGGCTCCAGCGAGGGCTCGCGCCGGAAGCAGTAGGATTGCAGATCGAACAGGCGGCCCTCGGCCGGGAGCGCTCCCCGGGCGGCGGCGACCGGGTAGAGGGGGTAGCAGGCGGCCGGCGTCAGCACGACGTCCGTGGCCTCCTGCTGACCCGTCCAGTCCTGCCCGGCCTCGACGCAGGCGAGGATCTCGGCATGGCCCGCGGAGTCGCCGCAGAAGCTGTGAATGGTGCCCGCGAGGTTCGGGAAACCCTTGAGGTAGCCGCTGCGCTCGAAGGCCGGCCGGCTCATGCCCGGCGGGAACCGCATCACCTCTGCGCTATCCGCGTCACCGACGCGGGTGATCAGCCGATCGAGGGCCTCGACGACGCTCTCGAAGGCGCCGCTGCGGCCGTAGAGGCCGTCGACGCCGGTGCGGATCAGCAGGCCGTGATCGAACAGGCGGTCGAGGAAGGTCGGACCGCCGGCCGGCTCGTCCTCGAGCAGCACGTCGCTGGGGGGAGGGGAAAGCGATTCCATCACGCGCTCATGAGCTGGCCGCTGCCCTTCTGCACGAGCAGAAGCTTGGCGGTGTTGGCGAGGATGCGGTCGTTGCCGATCATCAGCGGGGCGGACAGGACGTCGCGCAGCGGTCGGCCGAGGCTGAAGGGCGTGTCGTTCCTGTATCCGGCGAGCCCGACGATCGCGAGCGCGCAGCGCACGATGTCGACGGCCATGTCGGAGACGGTGACTTTCAGATTGTTGAGCATGACGCAGAAGCCGACGGAGCCGATCGTGTCGACATCCCCGTGCGCGTCCTCGAACCGACGGAGTGCCGTGACGATGGTGCCGCGCATCGCCTGATGCGCGTTGGCGACCTCGGCAAGGCGCAGAGCCGTCGGCGGGACCTGCCCGGGCCGGCGGCGCGCCTCGGCCTGCACGGACGCGCGGGCGCGGTCGAGGGCGTAGGTCGCGATCCCGTACCAGACGCTGCTCCAGAGCAGGTGTGACGAGGCCAGCATCGACTGGGCGGCGATCTCCGCGAACGGCTTCGGCAGGATCTGCTCGACGGGAATCTCCCGGGCTTCTAGGCGGAAACCCTCGCTGCAGGTCCCGCGCATGCCGAGCGTGTCCCACCCCCCGGTGCGCGTTAGCGCGATCTGGTCGGCGAAAAGCGCCACGAGCACCTGGTCGGAGGTCGCGGCGTCCGGGTTGCGCCGGGCCGTGGCCAGGATCAGGTCGGCCTGGGCCCCGTAGGAGATGACCGACGCGTCCTTGCCGAGGGCGAAGACCTCGCCGGTCGCCTCCACCGCGCAGAGGCTGTTGCGCAGGTCGCCGCCGATGCCGGCCTCGGTTGTCGAGGAGGCGACGAGCAGCTGCTCGCGCGCGATCCGCTCCATGAGCCGGCAGTGCCAGGCGCTGTCGAGCCCGTGGGTGACGAGGCTCGACACCTTGATGTGGTGCATCGCGAAGACCATCGCGGCCGCGCTGCAGGCTTGGCCGAGCGTGCTGCAGAGCTCTGCGATCTGCGTGAGCCCTGCGCCTTCACCACCGAACTGTCCGGGGATCTGAAGGCCCAGAAGGCGCTCGGCTTTCAGGGCAGCGACCGCCTCCGCCGGGAAGCGGCCCTCGCGATCGACAGCGTCGGCGTGGCGAGCCGCCACCGCCGCCGCCCGCTCGGCACGCGCGGCCAGGGTGCTCATGCGGCTTCCCGATTGATCAGGGTGGACACGGCGTCGCGGATCGACCGGATCGTCGAGAACGACTTGCGGTTCAGGAGCGCGTCGGGGAACTCGACATCGAACCGCTCCTCCAGGGCCAGCATCAGCTGGACGGAGCCGAACGAGTCGAGCCCCCTGTCGAACAGGCTGTCGTCCTCGGAGAGCTGATCGGCCCGTCCGGCGAACGCTTCGTTCGATTCAAGGATGTCGCGAATGTCTTGGGTGATGTTCAAGGTGGGCCTCCGCGCTTCGATTTAAGACACACTATTGATTTGATTCTATCGACGTCAAATAATCCATTTGTTAATAGTAAATATGAGCCATCTTGATGGGGCAGCAGGCCGTGCCGGAGGCCGCTGGCCGGGGCAGTGCGAGCGCCCCACTTTCAGCGCCGACACCTTTCCAATGACTTTCTGTCGAGCCGTTTTTATTGTCTCTGCACACAAATGGATGTGATTACGCCTCGCGATGAGTGAAATGCCGTGTTCTCACAACGCACGGTGGCAGCCTATTCAGCACGTTTCCTGAGAATCCGTGACTTGTCCGGCCCCGCTCTCGCATGGTGCCGCGGTCTCGCCCGGGCCGGGCGGATCGAGACCCGCGGGTGGCCGACGCGCATGATCTACAACCTGCAAGTCCTGCGCGCCCTCGCGGCCTACCTCGTGTTCCTGCTGCACTTCAGCCTCTACGCCGGCCCGGTCCTGCCGCGGCCGGACCTCCTCGCCTTCGGCGCGGCCGGCGTGGACATCTTCTTCGTCCTGTCCGGCTTCATCATGTTCGTCAGCACGAGCGGGCGCGCCGAGCGCCCCGGCGCGTTCCTGGTGCGGCGGGCGGCGCGCGTCGTCCCGGTCTACTGGCTGGTCACCCTCGGCCTCGCCCTCATGGCACTGGCCGGACTGAGGCCCGTCGGGATCGTGGAGTTCCGGCCGGAATACCTGCTGCAATCGCTGGCCTTCCTGCCGTTCTCACGGGGCGGCTACATTGAACCGCTGAACTCGGTCGGGTGGACGCTCAACTACGAGATGTTCTTCTATGCAGTCTTCGCGGCGCTGCTGCTGATCCCGACGGCCGCGCATCGGGCGCTGGCGGCGGCCGTCGTTTTCCTTGGCTTGATCCTGCTCGGGCTCGTCCCGATGCCGGGAATCTACTGGGCGTTCTACACGAAGCCGATCGTGATCGAGTTCGCGTTCGGAATCGGGCTCGGCTACGCGTATGAGCGCTTTGGCCATCCGCCCGCCAGGTTTCCGGTCCGACGCATCGCCAGCGTGGCCTTCCTCGCAGCCGCGCTTCTGCTTCTCGGCGGACAGGGCGGCGCCTATGCCCTGGGCGTGAGTCCCGAGCTGCAGGGCTTCTACCGGCCGCTGGTCTGGGGCTCCGCGGCGGTCCTGATCGTCGGCGCCATGCTCCTTCTGGAGCGCGCCGGAATCGTGCTGCGTGCGCGCTGGTTGTTCGCACAGGGCAACGCCAGCTACTCGTTCTATCTGATCCACAACGTGCTGCTGCACAGCGCAGCCAAGATCGTGTCGGCTCTGGTGACACCGGGCATCGTGAGCGCCGCCCTGATCTTCGTCAGCGCATTCGCGGCGGCGGCGCTCGTCGGGGATCTGCTGTTCCGGTCCGTCGAGAGACCCGGGAGCGCGGCCCTGCGGCGGCGGTACGAGCGACGGATCCGTCCCGCATCCCTGCCGAGCGCGCTCACCCCCTGATCCGGGATCGGCGGCACGGGCGTCGGCGAACGCAGCCCTGTCCCGCAGGCACCGCACGGCATCGGCCAGCCTGCGCGCAACGTGGACGGCCGGATCGCCTGGACGGGACAGAGATCCGAGCGGAATTTAACCTTAATGCAGCGCTTAAATTAACACTACTATCGCAGTTTATGGGTGGCTTGACATCGCTCTGCAGATTTCAAGTTCGTATTGACTTCTTTTTTATCGTCCTGGTCCCTAGTATCTCTGTGCGCGCCGGTCAGAGACATCGACCGGTCTGAGACTCCGGGACGGAACCGCTTCTCCCAGCGTCCGGCACATCCACGAGGAAGCTGCGATGCGTGTCGCGATTGTTCACGACTGGCTGTATGTCGTCGGAGGCGCCGAGCGCGTCCTCGAGCAACTGCTGAGAATCTACCCCGGCGCCGACGTGTATGCGCTGTTCGATTTCCTGCCCGAGGAGGATCGGGCACGGCTCGGCTACGAGCATGCGCGGACCAGCTTCATCCAGCGCATGCCCTTCGCGCGGACCCGGCACCGGAACTACCTGCCGTTGATGCCGCTCGCGATCGAGCAGTTCGATCTGGCCGGCTACGACCTCGTGATCTCGAGCAGCTACGCGGTGGCGAAAGGCGTCCTCACCGGGCCGGACCAGCTTCACGTCTCCTATGTCCACTCGCCGATGCGTTACGCCTGGGACCTGCAGCACACCTACCTGCGGGAAAGCGGCTGCGACGCCGGCATCAAGAGCGTGATCGCCCGCCTGATCCTGCACCAGATGCGTTTGTGGGACGTCCGCACGGCGTCCGGTCCGAACGCGCTCGTGGCGAATTCGGCCTTCGTGGCGCGACGCATCCAGAAGGTCTACGGCCGCTCGGCCGAGGTGATCCACCCGCCCATCACCCTATCGCGCCAGCGCTTCGAGGGACCGCGCGGAAACCACTTCCTCGTCGCCAGCCGCCTCGTTCCCTACAAGAATGTCGAGGCGGTGGTCCGCGCCTTCGCGCTGCTGCCCGACCTCGAGCTCGTGGTCGCCGGCAGCGGTCCGGATGCCGCGCATCTGCGGGAGATCGCCGGGCCCAACGTCTCCTTCTCGGGCTTCGTCTCCGACGACGAGCTGCGCCATCTCATGGCGACGGCCCGTGCCTTCATCTTTGCGGCGGAGGAGGATTTCGGGATCATCGTGCTCGAAGCCTCCGCCGAGGGCACGCCGGTCCTCGCGCTCGGCCGCGGCGGCGCCCGGGAGACGGTCCAGGTGCGCGGCCCCCATCGCACCGGGATGTTCTTCGAGACGCCCGAACCGCAATCCATTGCGGATTGCGTGCGCGGCTTCCTCCAGCAGGAGGGACACTTCAGCCGCGAGGCGTGTCGTGCTCAGGCCGAGCTCTTCTCGGCCGAGCTGTTCCGGGCCCGGTTCTCGACCTTCGTCGACGAGCAGATGGCGCTTCACCGGGCCTCCTGTGAGACGCGGCCGCGCGTTCTGCCGCGCCTCGAAGCTGTCGGCTGAGGGCAAGGCAGATGTCGTTCCTGACTGTCGATATGGCGAACCGGGTCCCGGCCCGGGCCTCCGCCGCCCCCGCGGGGCCGGACCGCCGCGGCACGCTCGCCGCGCCCCTGACGCGGATCTGGCGGCGCCGCTATCTGTTCGCGGCGGTGTTCACGCTCGTCCTCGCCCTGGCGGCGACCGCCCTGATGATCATCCAGCCGCAATACGTCGCGACCGGCTCGGTCATCGTTGCGGAGGCCGAGCCCGGCGCCCACAACGCCTCGATGGCCTGGATCCAGAAGCTCGGCGATCCGGCCGACATCGAGAGCCAGATCCTGGTGATCCGTTCGCCGCGGCTGCTGCGGCTCGCCATCGACAGCGGCCTGCCCGCAGCGGTTATGGACGAGTGCCGCTATGTCGCCACGCGGGGTCGGCCGGAGGAGATCTCGGAGTCGAAGCAGGCGGCGTGCACGACGCTGACGAGCAATCACGACGCGCTGGTCGAGTATCTGCTCAAGCGCTACACGGTCACCAGCTCCGGACGCTCGCGCATCATCACCATCGCCTACAGGTCGCCTTTGCCCGAAGTGGCGAAGACGATGGCCAATGCGCTCATCAACGCGTTCCTCGAGGATCAGCGCGAGGCGCAGGCCTCGAGCCGCAAGGCCGCGTCGGACTGGCTGCACACCGAGATCACGCAGCTCGACGCGTCGATCCGCGGGGACGAGACGCGGATCCAGACCTATCGGCGCCGCAAGGGCCTGCTGAAGGGGTCGAGCGCTCCGATCAGCGCCGAGCGGCTCACCAGCATCAGCCAGCAGCTCAACGCCGCCGAGGCCGCCAAGGCCGACGCCGCCGCGCGTCTCGGCGAGATCGAGAGCCGCGGCGGACGCGGCGCCGAGAGCGCCCCGGCGGTCCTGGCCAGCCAGACCGTCATCGCCCTCAAGCAGCAGCTCAGCACCGTCAGCGCGCAGCTCTCCAACCAGAGCACGCTGCTCGGCGCGAACCATCCGGCGATCCGGGCGCTCGTGACCGAGCAGACCAGCCTGCGCGAGCGCATCGAGCAGGAAATCACCAATGTCGCGCGGGGCCTGCGCAAGTCCTACGAGGCCTCGAACGCCCTCGCTAAGTCGCTGCGCGCCCAGCTGGACACCGCCAAGACCGAGGCCGCCGCCGCCATGGACGACGAGGCCTCGATCGAGGGCATGGTGCGCAACGCGGAGATCAAGCGCACCCGCTACGCCGACTTGGTGAAGCGGGCGGGCGAGCTGGAGACCGAGCGGCGCATCCTCACGGGAAGCACGCGGCTGGTCAGCCTGGCCGAACTGCCTCAGGAGCCGTCCTCGCCCAAGGCCGTGCCTTTCGTGGCGGGCGGAATCGTGCTCGCGGGCGTCCTGGCCGCGGCCGCGGCGCTGCTGCGCGACTCCACCGACCAGCGGGTCCGCACGCCGTCCCAGATCTTGGCCGGCACCGGCGCTCCGGTCTTCGCCCAGCTGCCGTACCTGGAAGCCCCGGGCCTCGTCGGCCGCTTCTCCGACCGGCACCGGGAGCTTCAGCTCGCCGAGGCCCTGGACCGGGCGCGGGTCGAGCCGCTGATGCAGAACGTCCTGCGCAACCTGCACGCACATCTGATGCTTGCCGGCGGGAGCGAATCCCGGGTCGTGCTCGTGACCTCGTCGAAGCCCCGCGAAGGCAAGTCGTTCACGGCCTTCGCCCTGGCCGGCATCGGCTCGACCGGCGGGCGCCGCGTGCTGGTGGTCGAGTGCGACCTGCGCCGGCCGAACTTCGAGGCGTCGCTCGGGCTCGGACGCGGGCCGGGGCTCGGCGGGATCCTGCGCGGTGAGATCGACCCGGCCGAGGCCGTCGTCTCGGCCGGCGCCTTCGACGTCATCCCGGCCGGAACGCCCACCCCGGATTCCACCGAGCTGCTGATGAGCGCCCGGATGACCGACTTCCTGCGCTGGAGCCGTCGCTACGATCTCGTCCTCCTCGACAGCCCGCCGACCAGCCTGCTGATGGACGCCGCGATGCTCGCCCGTCACGTGGACGGCGTGCTCTGCTGCACCCGCTACGGCCACTCGCAGCTGTCCGACACCGTCGAGACCGTGGCGAACCTGCGTCAGGCTGGCGGACACGTGCTCGGTATCGCCATGACCATGGTGAATCCCGGCCGGCAGATGACCTACGACGCGATGCCGCTCCCGGAACCCCGCCACGCCGGGGCCGCCCGATGACGGGTTCCTGTCCCGCGGACGGGCTCCCGGAGCACGGCACCGCGCCCGGCGCGTGGGTCGCCGGGCCCGGACGCAGCACCCGCCCGCGCGTCCTGTTCGTGAGCCACACCGCCACGATGTCGGGGGCGGAGCTGGTCCTGCGCGACGCCGTGCGCTCCTGGACGGACGCCAAGGCGTTCCTGTTCGAGGACGGCGCGTTGGGTGAGGCCCTGCGCGATCTGGGTCTCGAGACGCGGGTCGCTCGTCGCGGAGCCGGTCTCTCGAGCCTGCGCCGCGACGCATCCCCGGTGCGGGCGCTGCCCGTGCTGAAGCGGCTGGCAGCCATCGCGGTCGAGATCTTCGGCGCGACGCGCGATTGCGACGTGGTCTACGCCAACTCGCAGAAGGCCTTCCTGCTCTCGGCGCTGCCCGCGCGCTTGGCCGGCCGCCCGCTCATCTGGCACCTGCACGACATCCTCGACGGCGCCCATTTCGGCCGAATCCAGCGGGCCGTACAGGTGCGCCTCGCCAACGCCTGCGCGGCCCGGGTCATCGTCCCCTCCCGCGCAGCGGCGGACGCCTTCGTGCGCGCCGGCGGGCGGCGCTCCCGGGTCACGATCGTGCCGAACGGCCTCGATCTCGACCTGGACCCGCGCGGGCCGACCGCGCTGCGCGCGGAACTCTGCCTGCCCGCGGGACCGCTCGTCGGCGTGTTCAGCCGCCTCGCGCCCTGGAAGGGGCAGGACGTCGTCATCGACGCCCTGGCGGCGCTTCCGGGCGTCCGCTGCATCGTGGTGGGCACGGCTCTGTTCGGCGAGGATGCCTATGCGGCGGAACTTCGCGCGCGCGTCGCGGCGCTGGGCCTCTCGGACCGCGTGCTGTTCCTCGGCCAACGGGCCGACGTTCCCCGCCTGATGCAGGCGGTCGACGCGGTCGTGCACCCGTCGGTGGATCCCGAGCCGTTCGGCCGGACCCTCGTCGAGGCGATGCTCGCCGGCGTGCCGGTGATCGCCACCGACGCGGGCGCCTCCGCGGAGATCCTGGACAACGGCGCGGCCGGCATCCTCGTCCCGCCCCGGCGGCCCGATCGCCTCGCCGCAGCGCTCGCCGACCTGTTCGAAGATCCGGACGCTGCGGCCACGCGCACCCGACTGGCCCGCACGCGGGCGCTGTCCCACTTCGGGGCCGCCGCCATGCAGCGCGACCTCGCGAAGCTGATTCTTCAGGTTTCTGCCCGACCCTGACGGGCGGGCCATCCTTCTCTCACGACCGAGTCGCCAGAGCCGCCATGCCGCGCGTCCTCGTGAACATGCCCAGCCAGTTCGCCAGCCGGCCGTCGGGCGTCGCGCTCGTCGCCTTCCGGGTCATCGCCGGGCTGGTCGCGCGCGGCACCTTCGAAATCGTGCTCCGCTCGCCCTGGAGTCGCGACCAGTTGCCCCCGGCGATCCGGGACAGGGTTGCGGTCGTCACGGTGCCGCGCCCGCGCATCATGCTGCTCGACGTCCTGCGCCAGGCCGTCACGGTTCCGGCGCTCTGCCGCGCCCGCGGCATCGACGTGGTGTTGAACGCCGATCCCTACGGCGCCGCGTTCGGCGCGCGGGCGCGGGTCAGCGTCGTTCACGACCTCTATTTCCGCACGATGCCCGACCGGATCGGCTCGCGCGAGGCGCTCACGACCGATCCGATCTTCCGCCTCGTCCTCGGCAATAGCGCCCGGGTGATCGCCGTCTCGGAGACGACCCGGCGCGACCTCGGGCGCTGCTACCCCTCGCTCGCCGGCCGGACCGACGCCGTGCCCTCCGCGCCGATGCTCGACCCGGCGATTGTGGATGCGGCCACCGATATCCCCGCGGGACCGTTCGTACTCGCGGTCGGGAACGCGCTCTACAACAAGAACTTCGCGACGCTGGCCCGGGCCGTGGCGGCGCTCGGGCGGGCGGATATCCGCATCGTCCACGTCGGCGAGGACCCGGACGAGACGATCGCCGCCGCCCTCGACGGCGCCCCGGTGGCGCTGACGCGCCTGTCCCGGATCGGCGAGGGCCGGCTGGCCGCCCTCTACCGGGACGCCCTTTGCCTGTGCGTGCCGTCCTTCGCGGAGGGCTTCTGTCTGCCGGTCCTGGAGGCGCAGGCGCTCGGCTGCCCGGTGATCTGCTCGGACCGGTCGGCGACCCCGGAGATCGCGGGCGCGGGTGCGCTGACCTTCGACCCGGCCGATCCCGCGGCACTCACCCGATGCCTGTGCCGTCTGCTCGACGAGCCCGGCCTGCGCGACACGCTGATCGCGCGCGGGCACGACAATGTCCGGCTCTACAGCTGGGCCGAGACCGCCCGGCGCTACGAGGCCGTGCTCCTCGATGCCCTCGCGGAAGCCAGTCGCGCGACGCCCGCCCGGGAGGTGCCGCATGCGCATCCTGCACCTTAGCTCGCTCTACCCACCCGAGCAGGTCGGCGGCGCCGAGCTGATGGTCGAGACGCTCGCCCGCACGCAGGCCGGCCTCGGCCACGCCGTGGCGGTCGCCTGCGCGTCCCGGCAGGTCGAAGCGCCGGTCCGTCAGGACGGCGTCGCGGTTTACCGGATGGGCTACGGGACGCCGTTCCACATCCTCGACTGGCCGCAGCGCGGACGCCTCGACCGGCTCCGCTACAAGCTCGCCGCGCAGTGGAACCGGCACAGCCTCGTCCAGCTCAGCCAAGCGGTGCGGGATTTCGAGCCCGATCTGGTGAACACCCACTCGCTCTCGGAACTGCCCCCGGCGGTCTGGCCCCTGCTCCGACGGCTCGGCGTGCCGGTGGTGCACACGCTGCACGACTTCACCAGCCTCTGCACCAACGGCGCGATGACCCGCCACGGCCAGGCCTGCGCGGGGCAGCATCTCAAGTGCCGGCTCTACGCGGAGCCGCACCGCCGGTGCCAGCGCGCGGTCTCGGCCGTCGCGACCGTCGGCGCGGATCTCCTGGCCCGCCATCGCGCCGCCGGCTTCTTCGACGCGGTCCCGGCGGATCTCCAGCGGGTGATCTGGAACCCGATCGAGCCGGGCTTGCCCGCGAACCGTCGGCCCCGGGCGCCCGGTGCGCCGGTCACCTTCGGCTTCCTCGGGCGCATCGAGGCCAGCAAAGGCGCCGACATCCTGTTCGACGCCTGCCGGCTGCTCCCGGCACAGGGATGGCGCCTCGCCGTCGCCGGGCGCGCCGTGGACGGGCTCGACCGCTATCGCGCCCCGACGGAAGGTCTGCCGGTGTCCTTCCTGGGCCACGCGGAGCGCGATGCCTTCCTCGACGGGGTGGATTGCCTCGTCGTCCCACCGATTTGGCCCGAACCCTTCGGCCGAACGGTGGCGGAGGCCTACGGGCGCGGCGTGCCGGTGATCGGGACCGCCATCGGCGGCATCGGCGAGCAGATCGGACCGGGTCCCTGGCTCGTCCCGCCCGGCGACGCTCCCGCGCTCGCGGCCGCGATGGCCCGGATCATCGCGGAGCCCGCCTGCCTCGCCGACGGTCTGGCGCGAGCCGCCGTCATCCGCGACGGCACCGACCCGGCCAGAGTGGCGGCCGCCTACCTCGACCTCTACGCCGCCGCCCGCGCCGCCACCCAGTCAGCCACGGTCCTGGCCTCTTCCGGCCGCCCGCAACTCAGCGAGTTCCGCCCATGACGGCCTCCTCCCTGGCACCGGCCTTCGCACGCAGCCTGCTGGACAGGGGCCACGCCTCCGCCTCCGGCGCAGCGGTCGATGGCACCACGCATCGCGCCGTTACGGGACCGCTCCGGATCCTGCATCTGAGCGCCCTCTATCCGCCCTACATCGTCGGCGGCGCCGAGCGCTCGGTGGAGCACCTCGCCGAGGAGCTGGCAGCGGCCGGCCACAGCGTGGCGGCGGCCTGCATCGCCCGGGAGCCGGAGCCCAAGGCCGTACGCGGCGGCGTCACGGTTTACCGGATGGCGCACCACAACGATTTCTGGCTGGAGGACTGGCCCAAGGCGAGCCGGGTCGGCCGCGCCTGGGCGAAGCTCAAGCAGCAGTGGAACTTCGCGGTCGCGGCCGAGTTCGGGCGGGTCCTGGACGATTTCCGGCCCGACATCGTCAACACGCATTCGCTCCTCGACGTCTCGACCCTGGTCTGGCGCGAGGCCGCCAAGCGCGGGATCCCGATCGTCCACACGGTCTGCGAGTACGACCTGATCTGCGGCAACGCCGCGATGTTCCGGAACGGCAAGCCGTGCGACCGGTGGCACCTCGGCTGCAAGGTGGTCAATGCCGGCAAGCAGATCACCAATCGCTCGGTGGACGCGGTCGTCAGCGTCGGCACCGAGATCCTCAAGACCCATGTCGATCACGGGCTGTTCACGCACCTCGCGCCGGAGCGCCGCCGGGTGATCTTCTATTCCTGCACGGTCCCGGACGGCGATGCCGAGGCACGGCGCCGCATCGACCGGTCGGCGCAGCCGATGACCTTCGGCTATCTCGGCCGGATCAACGTCGAGAAGGGGGTCGGCACGCTGATCGACGCCTTCCGCCGGATCGGGCCCGGCAACTGGCGCTGCCTCGTGGCCGGCCACGCCATGGACGACTCGATCGAGCGCTTCAAGGCACAGGCCGCCGGCCTGCCGATCGAGTTCGTCGGCTGGGCGAAGCCGGCCGATTTCCTGAGCGCGCTCGACGTGCTGGTCGTGCCCTCGTTCTGGGCCGAGCCGTCCCCGCGGACGATCTACGAGGCCTACACGATGGGCGTGCCGGTCATCGGTGCCGCCTCGGGCGGGATCCCCGAGCTGATCGGCGAGGACAATGCCGATTGGTTGTTCACACCGGGGGACGATGCCGATCTGGCGGCGCGGCTGCAGGCCGTGATGGCACGGGGCCGCGGCGACCTCCCGGACGAGCGCGCGTTCCAGCACGTCATCCGCGAGTCGACCTCGGAGCGCGTCGCCGAGAAGTACCTCGACCTCTACGCCGAACTCGTCGCCGAGCGCCGGGCGGCTCGTTCGTGAGCGCCGGCGCACCGGTTCTGACCGAGGCCGCGGCGGCCGCAGATGCCTCCGAGAACATCGCGGGCCTCGGCGCCGGTGCCGACGTGACCGGCCGCTCCTTCGACGCGGCCCGCTGGGTGGCGCTCGCCTCCGTTGGCAACGTCGTCCTGAGTTTCGGGGTATTCCTCGTGCTCGCGCGCCTGATCGGGCCGGCGGAATTCGGCATGGTGGCGATCGCCGCCGTGTTCATCGACATCCTGCAGATCGTCGCCCGGTGCGGACTGCCGGACGCGGTGGTGCAGCGGGCCGATTGCGACGAGGATTTCGCCGCCACCGCCTTCTGGGTCATGCTCGCGGCGGGCGGCCTGTGCATGGCGGCGCTGGTCGTCCTGTCTGGGCCGATCGCCTGGATCTTCGACCTGCCGGAACTGCGCCCGGTCCTGTGCGCGCTCTCGGCCTGCTTCGTGATCACCGCCGCGGGGGCCATCCACGAGGCCCGCCTGCAGCGCAGCTTCGGCTTCCGCAAGCTCGCCCTGCGCGCCCTCGGCGCCAACATCCTGGGTGGCGCGGCCGCCCTGTCGCTGGCCTTGGCCGGGTACGGCGTCTGGAGCCTCGTGATCCAGCGCCTCGTGGCCGCCACAGCGACGACGCTCCTGACCTGGGCGGCGTCCCGCTGGATCCCGGCACGCCGGGTGAACGTCGCGGCCGCGCGCGCGCAGATCGCCTTCGGCTCGCGGGTGTTCTGCACCTATCTCCTGCTGGTGGTATCGATCCGCAGCCAGGAGGTGGTCGCCGCCTATTTCCTCTCAGCGACCGATGTCGGCTATCTGCGCCTCGCCTGGCGCTGCATCGACCTCGTCAGCCAGGTCGCGGTCATCCCCCTGACCACGGTCGGCCTGACCACCTATGCCCGGCTTCAGGACCGGCCGGCGGAGCTCGCGACGGCCTTCTACGGCTTCACCGCGGCCTCCGCCTTCGTGGCGGTGCCGGCCCTGTTCGGCATGGCGGCCGTCGCCCCGACACTGATCCCGTTCCTGTTCGGCGATCAGTGGCACGAGGCCGCCCCGGTGCTGCGGATGCTGGCGCTCCTCGCGCCCGAATTCGTCGCGACCTCGATGCTCTGGATGATCTTCACGGCGCTCGGACGCAACGGAACGGCGCTGCGGCTCGCGGGGGCCCAGTTCGGCCTTGGCGCGCTCGCCTCCGTCGCGACGGCCCCCTTCGGTCTCGCGGCGCTGGCGATCGGGCATGTGGCGCGGGCCTACCTGTTCTCGCCCGCCATCGTGATCGGCGCGGGGCGCTTCGTGCCGGTGAGCAACCGGCATCTCGCCCGGGTGCTCCTGCCGGTCACGGCCTGCGCGACGGCGATGGCGGGCTTCGTCCTTGTGGTCCAGGCCCCGATCCACGCCGCCCTCGGCGACCGGCTCGGCCTGTTCGCGGCCGTCGCAATCGGCGTCCTGGCCTACGCGGCGTTGGCCCAGACTTTCATGCGGGACACGGTCCGCAGCGCTGTCGGCTTCTTCATGCGCCGTTGAGCCTGATCTGCACGCTCCGCCAACCTTTATCGGCGAGACTGTGCGTGCAGGGCCGCCATCGGCCGGTCCGGGTTGCGGAGACTTCCGCCTCGCCCGGCGCCGGCCCTCGGCGGCGCATCGCGCGTTCGGACGGTTCGGAACGATGATGGGACAGGCGCTGCCGATCCGGGACGAGGCACCGGCCCTGTCCGCCGCCGCCGACCGCGCGGCCGTGTTCCTGCTGGGCCTCGCGCTCCAATTCAACGTGCTGACATCGAGCTTCGGGCTGCCGTTCCAGCGCCTGTCCGACCTCCTGCCGTTCCTCCTCATTCCCTGGCTGGGGCTGCGCCGCGCGGTGATCGCGGAAGCCCTGCGCAACGTTGCGCCGATCGGCGCCATCGTCGTGCTGCTCGGCGCCTCCATCGTGCTGAAGGCCCACCAGCAGGGCGGCGACGTCTACCTGACGCTCGTGCTGCTGCTCTACGTCGTCCAGGCGTTCATCTTGCTGGTGCTGTTCCGCGACCGGCGGATCGAGAACGCGTTCTGCATCGGCCTCCTCGTGGGCATGCTGGCCTCCCTGGCGGTGCTGTTCCTCGCCTCGACGGGCGCATCCCTGGAGCGCTTCGGCCTCGCGGTTCCGCTGGACGGCGTCGACGAGGAGCTGAAGCTCTTCTTCCAGGACAAGCTGGGCGGCCTCTGGATCTCCGGCAACGAGACGGGCCACGTTTTCGCGCTCGGCGGCGCGGCCGCTCTGCTGCTGAGCCTGCGCTACCGCCTGCGGGTGATCTACCTCGTCTACTTCGCCGCGCTGCTGGCAAGCTTCCCGCTGACCAACAATCGCGCCGGCCTGTTCATGCCGCTCTTCGTCCTGGCCGTGCTGATGCGGCGCAATCTTCGACCCTCACTGGTCCTGGCCGTCCTCGGCGTGCTCGGCGGCCTGCTCCTCGCCTGGTCGCTGACCGGCGAGATCCCGCTGCCCGGGACGCTGGCGCAGGCGATCGAGCGGCGCTTCACCGAGGACACCAACGTCGCCGGCAATGCCGACGAGCGCTTCCTGTCGGGCATCACCGCGCTCCAGCTCGTCGTCGAATACCCGTTCGGCCTCGGCGAGGTCGCCCGGCGGGACGAACTGCGCGCGCTGACCGGCCTCGTGACGCCGCACAACGCCTTCGTCTCGCTCGCGCTGCAATCCGGGATCGCCGCGGCGCTGCTGCTGATCGCCGGGCTGGTGCGGATCCTTCTGGCGCCAGCCGTCTCCGGCCCGCTTCTGACCTACAGCGCCCTGTTCCTCATCCCGTCGATGATGTTCGAGGAACTCTCGGTCAATCAATACTTCCTGTTCTTCATGGCGTTCGTTCTCGCATCCTGGGCGATCTCGAACGAGCCGGACCCGGAGCGCGCCTACGCGGTGACGGCCCGGGCCGGATCCTAGCGACGGGGCCTCCCCGCCGGGACCCTGCGCCCGGACTCCGCCCGGGGGGAGGGCGGGTTCCCCACCGGTGACGCGGCCGGTAGCGCAAAGGATCGGCGCTGTCGGAGGATCCGTCTTCGGCGGAGCGGCGCCGCCGATTTTGACCCGGGCCGCGCCGGCAGAACGGGGAACCCCGGGCGGCCCGAACGGGTCGTTGGCTCAGATGCGTCATCACGTTCGGATGGGCCATGCCGCAGGACCGGCTCTCGGCGGGGCGACCGCTCGACTGCCTCATCGTCGGCGGCGGGCCGGCCGGCCTGACCGCGGCGCTCTACCTCGCGCGTTTCGGCCGCAGCTGCCTCGTGGTGGATGCGGGCCGGTCCCGGACCGGGTGGATTTCGGTCAGCCACAACATCCCGGTCTTCGCCGACGGAATCTCGGGCACCGAGATCCTCGAACGTCAGCGCGCGCACCTCGCCCGCTACGGCGGGACGATCCTGCCAGGGCTCGTCACGGACCTCGCGCGGGGGCCGGACGGGTTGCGCGCCACCGTCCGGGCAGAGGGGCAAACCGGCACCCGCACGATCGAGGCCCGGCGGGTTCTCCTCGCCACCGGCGCCGAGGATGTCGAGCCGGACCTGCCCGACCTGCCGGACGCGATCCGGCGCGGGCTGGTGCGCTACTGCCCGATCTGCGACGGCTATGAGGCGCGGGGCAAGCGCATCGCCGTCATCGGCCGCGGCGACCGGGGTCTCGGCGAGGCGGTATTCGTGGCGCGCACCTACGCCCAGGACGTGACGCTGCTGACCCTGGGCCAGGATCTGCACCTCGACGGAGCGGCACGCAAGCGTGCGCGCGACCACGGCATCGCGGTCGTCCATGCGCCGGTCGTCGGCCTCGATATCGAGCACCGCCGCATCACCCTGCTGCGCACCGCCGACGGCGCGGAGCACCGGTTCGAGGTGCTGTACTCGGCCCTCGGACTGAAGCTCCGCTCCGACCTCGCGCGCGCCCTCGGCGCAGAGCACGACGGCACGGGGGCGCTTACGGTCGACGAGCACAACCGGACGAGCGTGCCGGGACTCTACGCCGCCGGCGGCGTGGTGCGCGGGCTCGATCAGGTGGTGGTGGCGATGGCGCACGGTGCCGTGGCCGCCACCGACATCCACAATCGCTGCGAGCTGCCCACCGAGGAGGAGCCGGACGGCCCGCTCCGGCGGCGCTGAAGGCCTTCGGCTACCGGGCCGCCCGGGTCAGCGTCAGGGTACCCCGGAACGGCTTGGACGTGTCGTTCAGGCTGGTGCAGCCGAACGGGTACTGACCCGCAGCGATCGTCCGCGCACGGATCTCGCCCTTGCCGTTCTGCTTGACGGTATAGCCCTCGTTGCTCGCCACGTGCACGACGTCGCCATCGTGATACAGCACGTTCTTGGTCTCGTAGATCTGCGGCGCCGTGAGGACGAACTGGGTCGTGGAGCGGTTCTGCACCTTAAACATCCTTGCGTGTGGGTTTATACAGAAACCGGATTCGTTCCCGCCGATTGATCGACCATCCCCTGCTGCTTGTCCCTCGGTTTACGGGCCAAGACGGTAGCCGCAGTCGCGCATTGCCGAACCAGAGACATCAAATGCGCAATCCAGCCGCGGCCTTGGCCGTGCTCCTTCCCATGACGCTGCCGTTGACCCTGTCAGCCAGCGCTTTCGCCCAGACGGGCGTGCCAACCGGACCGGGTCTCGTCGGCCCGCGTACGACCGGTGCCATCACCGAGATCCGGCCGAATACGCCCGGGAACGATGCCGACCTCGTCATCGCGCCGGGCGCCACCGGGGCCGAGACGGTCACCACGACATCGGCCGCGAGCGGCAACTCCGGCCAGGGCGACGGCCAGTCCCCGGTGTCGGCCGAGACCTGTGCCGTCACAACGCCGGGGCTCGGCGGGCGTGCCGTATCGCCTTAATCGGGCATCAACCAAAACAATAGAGCTGTTGATCGAAGCAGAGACTTTTGCGATCCTGAAGTTCACAGCCTCTTAGCATTTGACATGCTTTGTCCGTGTCTTGGAATACGGACACAAAGAATGTTGAACGAGACGTCGACCGCGTGGGGCCGCGGCGAGCTGTACGAAACCCTGTGCCTGCTCGTCATCGGCGCGGGAATCTGGTTCGTCGGCGTCACGCTCGGAACGTTCGACTCTCTGAACGCCGCGATGGCCGCCTACGGCCTCAACGACTTGCTGATGCTCGCCGCCTGCATGGGCGTGGCCCTGTTTGGCGCCAGCGTTCGCAAATCCATCCTGCTCCGCCGGCTGATGCTCCAGCGCGACGCGGCGGCCGCGCAGGCCGAGGCGATCGCGCGGCATGACGGGCTGACCGGGCTGGCCAACCGCCGCCGCTTCATCGATGCGGTCGAGCGGGCGCAGGCGATCCTCAGTGCGGAGCCATCGTCCGCCGTCCTGCTGATCGACCTCGACCGGTTCAAGCCGGTCAACGACCTCTACGGTCACGCGGCCGGCAATGCGGTCCTCTGCGCCGTGGCCGAGCGCCTTCAGCGGCTGCTGCCCGCCGGCGGGGTTGCGGCCCGGCTGGGCGGCGACGAGTTCGCCATGCTGGTTCCGGTCGAGCAGGGCAGCGAAGGGCTGACGCGCCTCGCGCAAGCCGTCATCGCCACCATCTCCCAGCCGGTCTCCTGGAACCAGAACGACCTCAAGGTCGGCGCCACAGTCGGCGTCGCGGTCGTGGCCGCCAGCCACGCGGATCCCGACGCCGTGCTCCATGCGGCCGATCTCGCGATGTACCAGGGCAAGAAGGACGGCCGCGGCAATTACCGCTTCTTCCGGAGCACGATGGACGAGGAGCTCCGCGCCCGGGCCCGGACCGAGACGGAGCTGCGCGCCGCCATCGAGACCGGGGCGATCGAGCCCTATTACCAGCCGGTGGTCTCCCTGCCCGGGAAGACGATCGTGGGCGTGGAGGTGCTGGCGCGCTGGCGGCACCCGACCCGCGGCTTGGTCGGACCGGCGGAATTCATCTCGATTGCCGAGGAGACCGGGATGATCGCCGACCTCAGCTACAGCCTGATCCGGCGCGCCTGCCTCGATGCGCGCGCCTGGCCGCCCCACCTGATCCTCGCGGTGAACATCGCGCCGCACCAGTTCCAGGACGCGTGGCTGGCTCAGCGCATCCTGGCGATCCTCACCGAGACCGGCTTCCCACCCCAGCGCCTCGAGGTGGAGATCACCGAGAGCGCCCTGATCCAGGACCTGGAGGCGACGCGCGCCACCCTCCTGTCGCTGCGGCAGCTCGGCGTGCGCATCGCGCTGGACGATTTCGGCACCGGCTATTCCAGCCTGTATCACCTCCGCGAACTGAAGTTCGACAAGCTGAAGATCGACCGGAGCTACGTCGACGCGATCACGATGAGCGACGAGCGCGCCAAGCTGGTCGACGCCATCATCAAGCTCGGGACGAGCCTCGGTCTCTCCACCACGGCGGAAGGCATCGAGACGGATGCGAGCCTCGACTGGCTGTCGGACCAGGGCTGCCATTTCGGGCAGGGCTACCTCTTCGGCCACGCCATGCCCAAGGCCGAGATGGACATCGTGCTGAGCGCGGAGGGCGACGCGGTCGGCCCGACAGAGGACCTTGCCCTGGCCTCGTAGGAAGGGCCGGCCCGTGCCGATCACGCCGTCATCCCGGGGCCGCGCAGCGGAACCCGGGATCCGGACACACCGACGCGGCCAGATTGCGCACCGCTCGCAGGTCTGGGTCGCCCGCCTCCGGCGCGCTCCCCCGGCTTCGGACCCGCCTGCGCCGCGCCGCAATTACCGCGGCGGCTTGTAGGCGGAGCCGTCCGCGGCGCGGAGCGGTTCCTCCACGAAGCGGCCGTGCTTCGGGACCGCGACCCGGTCGAAATCCTCCGTCAAAGCCGAGAGGGCGCGGCGCATTTCCGGTCCCTGGAGCGGACGGCCGTGGCCGGTGATGACCCGCTCCGGATCGAGCGCCGCCAGCGTCCGGACGGACAGGCGCGCCGCGTCCCAGTCGATCGTCAGGTACATCGGCGGTCCGTGCAGTTCGGGCTCCTGGACCGCCACCGCATAGACGGATTCCTGCGCGGTCGTCACGAAGGCGTCGCCGACGATGAGCGTCCGGTCGGCCGCGCGCCAGAGGGAGATGTGACCCGGCGCATGGCCCGGCGTGTGAATCCAGCGCCAGCCGGGCAGCGGCGGCACCGTCCCGTCCTCCGGCAGATCCGTCAGGTTTTTCGACACATCCACCGGCCGGGTCGGGAAGAGCGGTGACAGGCGGCCGAGCAGGCCGCCGCCGACGCTGGGATCGGGCGTCGGATAGGCGGCGCTGCCGTCGAGATAGGGCCGCTCCAGCGCGTGCGCGTAGACCGGGACGTCCCACTGCGCGGCCAGATCCTCCAGCACGCCGACATGGTCGAAATGGCCGTGCGTCTGCACGATCGCGGATGGGCGCGCGCCCTCGCCGAAGCGGGCCCGCGCGGCCGCCGCGATGGCCCGCTTCGAGCCCATCACGCCGGCATCGACCAGCACCCAGCCGCGGTCGCCCGCGCCGGGCTCGCCGACGAAGACCACGTTGACGAGACCATGACGCTGATAGGCCACGTCGTGGGTGATGGCGTGGGTGGCGTCGTCCCGCTCGGCGTCGCGTCGCGGATCATCGGCCCGGGCCTTCGGGTCGACAGGGATCTGCTGGGCCATCTGAGGCGACTCCAATGGCTGTTCGTGATGCGGCTCGACCGGGCCGAGCCCCGCCGGAATCCGTGCGGGCAAGGAGGTACCCCGTCCGGGCGCCGACGCGTTCGACGCGGGATGCCCGTGACCGGCGGTATGCTGCCAACCGGGCCGGCCGGGGCGAGTTCCCCGCGCCGCCGCGGCGCCGCAGCGACATCGCGGGGATCGACACGCACCCCATATTGCGGGCAACGATGCGCCCTCGCAGGTCACAGCATGGCACCGAGCCCGATCGCCCTCATCGCCTCTGCCGCCCTCATCGCGGCGGTCGCCACCGGCACGGGGGCGATCGTCCTGCAGCAGGGCTCGCGCTTCAGCCATCCGCGCAAGACCGGGGGCGCCTTCACCATGGCGGATCTCGACGGCCGGCCGGTGAGCCAGGCCGATCTCCTGGGCAAGCCGACCGCCCTGTTCTTCGGCTTCACGCACTGCCCGGAGGTCTGCCCGACGACGCTCGCCACCCTGGCCGGCGCCCTCGGCCGGATGGGCCGCGACGCGGACCGCCTCAACGTGGTCTTCGTCACGCTCGACCCGGAGCGCGATACGCCCGGGTCCCTGCGCGACTACCTGGCATCGTTCGATTCCCGCATCCGCGGCTTCGTCGGCACGCCCGATCAGGTCGCCCGCATGGCGGATGCCTACCACGTCGCCTACAAACGCGTGCCGACGAAGGACGGCGACTACACGATGGAGCATTCGGCCACCGTCGCGCTGTTCGACAAGACCGGCCGCATTGTCGGGGAGATCGGCTACCAAGAGGACGAGGCGCGCGCGCTGTCCAAGCTGATCACGCTGGCAACGCCGGGTCAGTGCGCCCCGGGCGGCGGGGCGGATCTCTGGTCGACGACCGGTGCCACGAGCACGTGCGGGCCGCGGAGCTGATCGGCGGCTGAGGAAATTGCGCCGCCGCCCCGGCATGGCTAGAGCGCGACGCGGGCCGCGAAGCCCGGGTCGAATCGCCGAGGCATCCGCTTGATCACGCGCCGCGTCCTGACCGCCCTCGGGCTCCTGGCTCTCACTCCCTTCCCCGGCACCGTCCGGGCCGCTGCCGGCGGCCCGCGTCTCGGGTCGCCGGAACCCATGGATCTCGACCGGCTGAACGACCTCGCCCGGAGCCTGCGCGACCGGCCCTACGCGCCGCCACAAGAGGCGCCCGCCGCGAAGGCCCTCGACGCCCTGACCTACGGGCCGCTGCAGGAGATCCGCTATCCGCCGGGCCGGGCGCTGTTCGCCGACAACCCCTATCCGGTGACCTTCTTCCATCTCGGCAACTTCTTCCGACACCCCGTGAAGGTCTTCGCCCTGGAGGGCGGGCAGGCCCGCGAGGTGCTCTACAGCCACGACCTGTTCACCTACCCAGCCGGCAATCCGGCCAAGGACGTTCCGGACGGAGCGGGATTCGCCGGCTTCCGGTTCCAGAAGGCCCCGGCCGGGCAACCCGGCGACGATGCCGACTGGCTGGCCTTCCTCGGCGCGTCCTATTTTCGCGCCGCCGGCGACGGGCAGCAATACGGCGCCTCCGCCCGCGGCATCGCCATCGACACCGCGCCGGGCCCGGGCAGGACCGAGGAATTTCCGGTCTTCACCCGGTTCTACGTCAGCCCGGCCTCGGAAGGTGCCGTCACCGTGCTGGCCCTGCTCGAAGGCCCGAGCCTGACCGGCGCCTACCGCTTCATCGCCCGCAAGGCGCCGCACGTCGTCATCGACGTCGCCTGCACGCTCTACATGCGCCGCTCCGTCGAGCGGTTCGGCGTGGCGCCGCTGACCTCGATGCTCTGGTACGCGGAGGGGATGAGCCGGTTCCTCGCCAGCGACTGGCGGCCCGAGGTGCACGATTCCGACGGCCTCCTGATGCAGACCGGCAGCGGCGAGATCATCTGGCGGCCGCTCAACAACCCGCCGCGGCTCAGCGTCAGCGCCTTCGCCGACCGGTCGCCGAGGGGGTTCGGCCTGCTCCAGCGGGACCGGTCCTTCGACCACTACATCGACGACGGCTTCGAGGAGAACCGGCCGGATATCTGGGTCGAGCCGCAAGGGGATTGGGGCCAGGGCAGCGTACAGCTGGTCGAGATCCCGACCCATCAGGAGACCGACGACAACATCGGCGCGATGTGGGTCCCGGCCGATCCGCCGCAGGCCGGCGAAGAGCGCAGCTTCGCCTACCGCCTGCGCTGGCCGGTGCAGGAGCCGGTCGCGACCGATCTCGCCCGCTGCGTGGCGACGCGGGCGACCAAGGGATCCTGGCTCGCCGAGACCGACCGGCGCCCCGGCCGCGCCAATCTGGTGCGGCAATTCATGCTGGAATTCGAGGGCGCGGCCCTGGCGGGCCTCGATCCCGAGAAGGCCCAGATCGTCCTCACGCTCTCGCGCGGCAGCGCCGAGGAGGTCGGCGCCACCTGGGCCCCCTACGGCAAGCCGAGCCCCTGGCGGGTCTTCCTCAAGGTCTACGCCGACGGTCCGGACCCGGTCGAGATGCGACTGCAGCTCAAGGCCGGCGACCGGCTGCTCTCAGAGACCTGGGCGTATCGGTACGATCCGGAGGCCCCCGGAACGGTCCTCTGACCGGCGGGTTCAGCGCTGTGCCGGACCGGGCCGGCCGGCGCGGGATAGCCTCGATCGTGCCCCGGCCGATCCGACGACGCATGCGAGTCCGTCATGAACGGCGAACGACCGCCCGATCCGCACCTGCCCGAGACGCTCACGCGTCTGCTCCGGGCGCCTAAGAGCGCCATCTGGCCGACACCGGAGGATCGGAACCGGCTGCGCCTCGGCCGTCAAAGGCCGCGCCAGCCGAGCCGCGCCATCCTGGGTGTGTGGCTCTGGGTGATCCTCTATAACGTGATCGGCTTCGCGATCCTCGCGGCGCTGTGGCGGACGATGCGCTGATCCGATGATCCGACATGGCTTCACCCCGGCGGGAATGGCGTGCCGCCCTTCGCGGTATGGCTTCCGCTGGCGACCGCCGCCTGGGCCGTCGAGCCGCGTCCCGGCGACGCCCTCGACGCGGATGACGGCGCCGGAGCCGTGAAAGTCTGCTCGCCGGTGGCGATGCCGCGCTGGCGGTCGATGACGCCGGTGCCGAAGACCTGGACGTTCCTCGACTGCATGGGCTTCTCGGGCGAGATGGGGGCGACCCATTTCCAGCTCGGCTGCCTGTTCGCCAACGTGACGCCGTACGCGCAGAAATACGCCTGGGGACCGATGGTGAAGATCGAGAAGGGCGCCTTGGCCAAACCGCAGCCGCCGATGCCCAATTGCGGCTGGTAGGCCCTCGGATCAGTCGACGGCGGCCTGCCACTCCAGATCGAGAGCGAGGCGGGCGCGGAAGACGACGCTGCCGGCCTCGTCCCGAACCTGCGCCGCCAGATGCAGACCGCCGCCACGCGTCGGAAGCTTAGGCTTGGCCTCACCGGCAAACACGGAGCGTGATCCGCCTCGCTTCCGCCGTCGCCAACCTGTGAGTGGGTCAAACCGCACCGGCCCTGGATCGCAGAGCCGCCTGTTCACCCATGCCGAAGTGCCTCTCCAGCGGACACACCGTGACGGAAACTTCCGGCAGCCGCGGCGACTGTCAGGACGTACACACGCCCTGAGAGAAAGCAGGCCTCGATTCGCGGCGAAGCGGCCGGCATTCGCGGCGAGCCCCGGACCGCCGCCTTTGGCCGCTGGCTGCGCGATCGCTCTGCCGACCGGTCCTGAAAGCCAGGACGATGAAACTGCACGGCGGACACACCGGATCACGCAGAGATCACCTGCCCCTCATCGACGCCGCACCGCGCCGATACGCTCGGGGCCACCGACGCGAGCGATGCCGTCGTGGCAAAGTACCCTATAGCGGCGCTCTGTGATGCGCCCTGAGCGGCCCGATCAGGCGCTCGTACTCGGCCTCGGCCGGACCGTAGGTGTGGCCCGCTGCCTGCTCCAGGCGTGTGCGGCTCAGGACCCGGATGCGCCCGCGCCGAGCCCGGATCAGCCCGTCCCCTTCCAGCGTATGGATCGCCACCGTGACGGTGGGGCGGCGGACCCCGAGCATGATCGACAGGAACTCGTGCGTGACCGACAGATCGTCCCCGTCCTGCCGATCGTGGTACATCAGCAACCAGCGCGCGAGCCGCTCCTCAGCCGGCGTGCCGGCATTGGCGATGGCGGTCTGGGCGACCTGCACCAGGAAGGTCTGCACGTAGCGCAGCAGCAGATCGCGCAGTGACCGGCTGGCCTCGGCGGCCGCGCGCAGGGCCTCGACGGCGATGCGTTGCCCGCGGCCCGCGACCTGCATGAAGATCTGATGCGGGATCGTGTCGACACCCAGGATCAGCGTCGGCACCGCCATGCCGTCGCGGCCGAACAACCCGACCTCCACGCGCCCTCCCTCCGCAGGGCTCGACACCACGGAGCACAGGCCGGTCTCGATGAAGATCGCGTGCGGAATGACTTTGGCCGGTTCCACCAGAACCATCCCGAGAGGCAGGTCGATGGCTTCGAGATGCGGTGCGAGCAGCGCAGCGTCCGCGACGGATAGGGACGCCAGCAGACAGTTCCGGTGAGCCATCACGGTCAGGTGCGCAGAAGCGGACGGAAACGCGCCGACGCCGGCAGGTGAGACGAAGCGTCACGCCGAGCCTGCTTGGATCACCGGATGAACGCGAGGGGATATTGCATTTTCTGCGGGAAGCGTCCGCAATCAGACAATGCCACGATCTCGGAAGAACGGGCGACTCACGAAAAGCGGCCCGGATACCGAACGCAAATCTTCCTTAAAGGCCGAGCCTCAGATTGACCCGAGCGACGGCGCCGATGTGGCTGCTTCGTCACGGGCGCCGCACGGTCGGCACTTGCCAACACCCAAGCACGTCGGCGAGCTTTGACGTGCGCTTTCCATGGGTCTACAGACGGCGGAGACGACTAAGCAAGAACCATGCCGCAAGCGACGATGCTTCGGCTGGTGAACCGCGCTGGAAGGGCATCGGGGCCTCGCATGAGTTTGGTGCAACGGCTGGAAGTGCGTCAGGGCCAAGCCCTGGTAATGACGCCGCAGCTCCTGCAAGCGATCAAGCTCCTTCAACTCTCGCAGCTCGACCTTGCGGCCTACGTCGAGGCCGAGCTGGAGCGGAATCCACTCCTCGAGCGCGCCGAGTCCGAGTTGCCGGCTGCGGGCGAGACCAGCGAACCCACCACTCACCAGGACGAGTCACAGGCCGACGGCTTCGAGGCGCCGGAGCCGGATTCGTGGCTCTCCACGGAACTGAATGCGAGCCGCGGCGAGATCGAGGGCGACTTCGACACGCCGCTCGACAACGTCTTCCCCGACGAGACGCCGGTTCAGGCACGCGAGGCGGGCGGCGGCGACATGCTCTCGCTGACCCCGCCGCCCTACGGCAGCAGCGGCGGCAGCTTCGACGGCGAGGCGCCGGATTTCGAGGCCACCCTGACGGCCGAGACGTCGCTGCGCGACCATCTCGCGAGCCAGCTCGACCTGGCGACGCGCGATCCCGCCGAGCGCCTGATCGGCGGCTTCCTGATCGACGCCGTCGATGAGGCCGGCTACCTGCGCGAAGGCGTCGAGGGCGTGGCCGAGCGTCTCGGGGCCGACCCGGCTCTGGTGACGCGGATGCTGTCGGTGGTGCAGAGCTTCGATCCGCCCGGTATCGCGGCCCGGGATCTCGCGGAATGCCTCGCGATCCAGCTGCGCGAGCGCGACCGGTTCGATCCGGCCATGCAGGCCCTGGTCTCCCGTCTCGACCTCGTCGCCAAGCGCGATTTCGCGGCCCTGCGCCGCCTCTGCGGCGTCGATGACGAGGATCTCGTCGACATGCTGGGCGAGATCCGCCGCCTCGACCCCAAGCCGGGCCGCGCCTTCGGGTCGAGCGCGGTCGAAGTGCTGATCCCCGACGTGTTCGTGCGCGCCGCCCCCGACGGGTCGTGGCTGGTCGAGCTCAACGGCGAGGCCCTGCCGCGGGTGCTGGTGAATCAGAGCTACTACGCCCGGGTGGTGCGCGGCGCCTCGGCGGAGGGCGACAAGGCCTTCCTGTCGGAGGCCCTGCAGAACGCCAACTGGCTGACCCGCTCCCTGGAGCAGCGCGCCCGCACCATCCTCAAGGTCGCCACCGAGATCGTGCGTCAGCAGGACGGGTTCTTCGTCCACGGTGTCACGCATCTGCGCCCGCTCAACCTGAAGACGGTGGCGGAAGCGATCGGGATGCACGAATCGACGGTGTCGCGCGTCACCTCCAACAAGGCGATCGGCACGAGCCGCGGCACCCTGGAGATGAAGTACTTCTTCACCGCGGCGATCCCCGGCGCGGCCGGCATGGCGGCGCATTCCTCGGAGGCCGTGCGCCACCGCATCAAGCAGCTCGTCGACGGCGAGACGCCGGCGGACGTGCTCTCGGACGACGCGCTGGTGCAGAAGTTGCGGAGCGAGGGCGTCGACATCGCCCGGCGCACGGTGGCGAAGTACCGGGAATCGCTGCGGATCCCGAGTTCGATCGAGCGCCGCCGCGAGCATTTCGCCCACGGCTCCGCCCATCACGCCGCCCTGGCTCTGCGCTGAGCGAACGGCCGGGCTTGCGCGAAACCGCCGTCCGGCCCATCCGTGGCGCCGAATGACGACGCCTGGACAGCCATGACCGCAACCGGAACACCCCTGCGCAGCCTCACCGCCATCGTGCTGGCGGCCGGGAAGGGCACGCGCATGCGCTCGGACCTGCCGAAGGTGCTGCATCGGATCGCCGGTCGCAGCATGCTCGGCCACGTGCTGGCCGCCGTGCAGGCGGCGGGCGCCGGCCGGATCGCCGTGGTGGCCGAGCCCGGCCGCGACGACGTCGCGGCCGAGATCGCCCGGCAGGCGCCCGGCGCGCAGGTCTTCCCGCAGGCCGAGCGGCTGGGCACCGCCCACGCGGTTCTGGCGGCGCGGGACGTGCTGGCCGATCCGGATGACGACGTGGTCATCGCCTTCGGCGACACGCCGCTGATCACCGCCGAGACGTTCCTTCGGTTGCGGGCGCCAGTGGCCGACGGCGCGGCGGTCGCGGTCCTGGCCTTCGAGTCCGCGACACCCGCCGGATATGGTCGGGTGCTGACCGAGGGCAGCCGCGTCGTGGCGATCCGCGAGGAGAAGGACGCCAGCCAGGCCGAGCGGGCGGTGACGCTCTGCAATGCCGGGTTGATGGCGCTGTCGGGTCACCATGCCCTGGCGCTGCTCACCCGCATCGGCAACGACAACGCCGCCGGCGAGTATTACCTGCCCGATGCCGTGGCGCTCGCGGTGGCCGACGGGCTCGCGGTCACCGTCGTGCCGGTGGACGAGGCGGAAGCCCAAGGCGTCAATGATCGGGCGCAGCTCAGCGTCGCGGAGGCGGCGATCCAGGCCCGGCTGCGCCGCAGCGCCATGCTGGGCGGCGCCACCCTGGTCGCCCCCGAGACCGTCTTCCTCAGCCACGACACCGTGCTCGGACGCGACGTCATCGTCGAGCCGAACGTGGTGTTCGGGCCGGGGGTGCGCGTCGGGGACGGCTGCACCGTGCGGGCCTTCGCGCATCTCGCGGACACGCGGCTCGAGGCGGATGTCCGGATCGGTCCGTTCGTCCGCCTTCGCGGCCACGCCGTGCTGGAGACCGGCGCCGAGCTCGGCAACTTCGTCGAGCTGAAGAACGCCCATATGGGCGCGGGCGCCAAGGCCGCGCACCTCACCTACCTCGGCGACGCGGAGATCGGCGCGAAGGCGAATATCGGGGCCGGCACGATCACCTGCAATTATGACGGCGTGCTCAAGCACCGGACCATGATCGGCGCCGGCGCCTTCATCGGCTCGAACTCGGCGCTCGTGGCGCCGGTCACGGTGGGGGAGGGGGCCTACGTCGCCTCGGGTTCGGTGATCACCGACGACGTGCCGGCGGAGGCCATGGCGGTCGCGCGCGGCCGGCAGGCCGTGAAGCCCGGCTGGGCGAAGGAGAAGCGCGCCACCCTGCAGGCCGAGAAGGCCCAGCGCGGCAAGACCGCCTGACGAACCTAAGGTCACGCCCGCGGGCATTCGGGGCTGGCCCTTTTCGGGGCGGATCCGGTAGAAGCCTCGCGTGAGCCTGCGCGGGGCGGGGCGGGCCGGGCCCGTGTGGGGGCCGGGTGCGGCCCGCATGCGGCGGGTTTGCGGCGCTCCG
>Ga0255028_100030_pt1 | contig 43575 bp, 33 predicted proteins | sample DRGLUT_MetaT_FD_178168 | JGI IMG/M metagenome (GOLD analysis project Ga0255028, IMG submission 178168) | Metatranscriptome of freshwater microbial communities from Pennsylvania, United States - DR:GLUT (Metagenome Metatranscriptome) | ecosystem: Environmental > Aquatic > Freshwater > Creek...
GCGACCCGCACCGGATCGTCGCCCTCGGCGGCCAGGACGTCGTCGTCGGTGAGGTCGTAGACCGGCGCGACGTCGGGCACGTAGGTGATGCGGGCCCCGGTGTGCGTCACCCCGGTCACGACCGCCGAACCGACCATGCTCTTGATCTCGCTCAGCAGCACCGCGAGCCGCGAGACGCCGTAGAGGTCCTTGGCGAGATCCGACCCGTCGGTCGCCTCGCCCACATCGGCGCGGGGGCGCCTGCGCGGCCGCCGCGGCTGCGCCTCGGCTTCGGAGGCGGCCGCTTCGCCGTCGGCGGCCCCGAGCCGCTTGCCGAGATCGGACAGGGCGTCGATCACCGGCTCGGCCGCGACTCGGGCGGATGCCGCGCCCTCAGTGCGGGCATTGTGGGCGCGTGCGTCCGCCTTCTTGGCGAAGGTGCTGCCATCCTTCGCCTTCCACACCTGCTCGACCTCGCTCTCGCCCGCAGGAAGCGCTACCGGGTTCGCAGGGGAGGGGACGGTCGGTGGCTCGGAAACGGACCGCGCCTTGGCCAGCGCCTCAGCCTCCGCCGCTGTCACCAGGCCCTCACGAGGCGGCGCCACCAAGTCCCCGACCTCATCCAACCGACCGGCTGCCGCGGCCAGTTCCTCGGCCTCGGCAAAGATGGCCGCGTTGGTCGGCTCGGGCGGCGGGGCGATCCGCACGGCTTCCGCGAAAGCCCGCGTCTCGGCCGCGCCGTCGGCCTTCAGCATTTGGAACGTCGCCGAGGGCAGGCAGGGCAGGTCCACGAGGCTGACCTCGCTCGGATCGGCCGTGTAGCGCATCAGGCCGTCCTCGCCCCGCCAGCGCTTGGCGTAGGCGCCGCCTTGCGAGACGCCCGTGTAGACGCCCTCCTCGACCTTCTTCCAGTCCGCGTCGTCGACCACCTTTGCGCAGATCTCGATCTGCTTGGCGTCGTCGTTGAAGGCGATCTGCGTAACCTTGCCGGCCGCGACCTTGCCGTGCATCGCCCGCAGGTTGCCGAGCGAGCGGCCGTCGGTCGCCTTGACGATGCCGCCCGACCATTTCTCGTAGAACGGCTTCGTCGAGGCGTAGTCGCAGACCTCGCCGACGCGATCCGGGACCTCGGCGGTGGCCAGGCCGTAGACGAGCCGGTTGGCTGCATCGACCTTCGTCAGCGGCAGGAACAGGGACAGCTCGGGCATGACGGGCTCCGGCGGGAGGATAGTTTCCGATCGACCACCGGTCGTGTTTGACGTGGACCCAGCGTCATTCTGCGACTTTCACGCGGGTGCGGTGGCGGTTCGCCTTGACGTTGCTTGAATGCTCTGCGCGACCGGCGTAGCTCTCAATCAGGCGCGGACTCGTCGACCGTTTCGGACGTCAAGCCCAAGGGCGATCGCGAGATCGGGCACGGGGCGTCAGCGGGCCGCGCCACCTCTAAACCCCGACCTTGTAGAACGTGTGCAGCGTGAGCGATCCCGTCCGCTTGCGCACGGCCAGAACGGCCTCGTACGTCTGCCCGCGCATCTGCGCTTGTGGGTGAAGCGCCTGCACCGGGATGAGGCGCAGATTGCGAAGGACGAGGCGGCGGTCGGCGCCTTCCTCGGCGAGGTCGAGGCCCGAGTCTCGCGCCTCCTCGCCATCGGCTCGACGGAGGCGGCGTGATGGCGCGCGTGCCTTGCCCCCACTGCACCCGCATGATGGGCGACACCGAGGCGCTGTTCTCGCACGTTAACGCGAAGCACGGGCCGAAGGCGGCTCGAGTCTGCGTGCCGGACCATCCAGCCTTCGTGCGCGAGGCCCAGCGTCGAGCCGCCGATCAGGCCCGCCGCGACCGCGAGCCCAGCATGGCTGACCTCGTGATCGAGGCTACGCTGACCGGACCATGGGCCTGCCCGTCGATCGCGACATCGCGGAGATGTTCGATGTCTGAGGGCAAGCGCACTGTTCCTCTCTGGCGGAGTCAGATCGCTCTACTGGCTCGACCCTGTGTCGAGCTTCCGCACCGCACGGACCGACTTCGGCGGATCGACCTGCGAGCGGGCCTCGATCCGGTGCGACATGCGTCCGACGCCCATCAAGGATCGCAGCTTCGCGGTCACGCCGATGAGGACCAGCAGCCCGATCACCAGCGCGAAGACGGTCAGCGTGTGCTGGATCGCGTCGTCGTACTGCCGTCCGGCGTGGACGATCAGCCAGCCGACGCCGACGAACGCGGCGGCGCAAATCAGCGGGATCGTTGGGTCGGACATCACGCGGTCAACGGTCAGCGCCCTAGCGGAGTTCAGTGGCTCCGCGTCGCGCCCCTACCGGCTAGGGGAGAGGGAGTGGCGAGATGAACGCCTTAATCTTCGAGCGTGCGCATCTTGGCTCTTCCGTAGAAATTGGATCCGTTCGCTATACTTGCCTTCCCAGCACTAAGTTTTTCAAGCGACCCGTTCAACTCGGCCAATTGAAAGGCTCCAATGATCACGAGGAACATCGCGCATATAAATGCCAAGTCCCAGCCAAATTCTTTGGTAAGAACTGGATTCTGCCGACAAATCCTAAATGTAACGTACCCCATGGAGGTTATAAGAGCTGCAACACTTATAGAAATCAGCATAGAAGCCGAGAACATAACGATCACCCCCGGAGTAATATCAAATTACATCCCGGTAGCAATTTTAAAATTGATAATAGTCAAATTCTGCATTGCGTGACATACTGCTGCAGCGCAGCGAGATTATTTGCCAATCCCATATTTGGAGCGGCGGCATGAACGCGCCTGCACCGATCCTCCGCGGCTCGAAGCAGCATGACCTCTTTGCGCTGACGGCCGAGCGCCCGGTCTACGATGACGCCGTCGAGATGACCCTGATGTCGCTTGCCGAACACGGCCCGAAGCACGAGCACTGGGCCATGGCCTGGTCTGGCGGCAAGGATTCGACCGCGACGCTGACCCTGATCGTCCACCTGATCGAGGCCGGCCGGCTCGCCCCGCCGAAGACCCTGACCGTCTCCTATGCCGACACCCGGCAGGAGCTGACGCCGCTCGCGATCGCTGCGGCCAACGTCATGGCGCGGCTGGCCCGCTTCCCGCGGATCCGGCTGCGCGTGGTCACCGCGCCGCTCGACCGGCGCTTCCTCGTCTACATCCTCGGCCGGGATGTCCCGCCGCCGAACAACAACATGCTCCGCTGGTGCACTCGGCAGAACAAGATCGACCCGATGGCGGCAGCGATCGAGGCCGACCTCGCCGGCCTGCCCGAGACCGACACGGTGCTGACGATCATTGGCGTCCGGCAGGGCGAGAGCGCGATCCGCGACAAGCGGATCGAGATGAGCTGCTCGAAGGATGGCGCCGAGTGCGGCCAGGGTCGGTATCAGCAGGTCCTGCCTGACATGAAAGGCGTCCGCGGCCGCCTCGCCACCCTCGCGCCGATCCTGCACTGGCGCGTCTGCAACGTCTGGGACTGGCTGCGGATCTACGCGCCCATGCGCGCCTATGGCGGCTGGGCGACGGCGATGCTGGCCGACGCCTACGGTGGCGACGAGGCCGAGGAGGCGAACGCGCGCACCGGCTGCGTCGGCTGCCCGCTCGCGTCTCGGGACAAGGCTTTGGCGGCGGTCGTCGCGCTGCCGGCCTGGTCGTACCTCGCCCCGCTGCTCGGCCTGCGCACTGTCTACCGCGAGCTGCGGCTCGCCCGGAACAGGCTGCGCCAGCCCGGCGGCGAGACCCGCAAGGACGGAACGCTGGTGCCGAACCAGCAGCGGATGGGCCCGATCACCCTGCCGGCGCGCGTCGACGCGCTGGAGCGGATCCTCGCCATCCAGGCGGCCCGCAACGCCGACGCTGATCGGCTCGGCCGGCCACGCGTTGACCTGCTCAACGCGAAGGAGGAGGCCCGCATCCGAGATGCTGATCGCTGCCGGCACATGGCCACAGCGGTGGACCGGCGACGAGCCGACCGCAGATGTGCCGCTCGATGTCGTCTTCTCAGACGGTTCGGCACAGCCCCTTCTCATCGGAGCCAACCTTTGAACGCGCCTCTCGTCATCGCCAGCTTCGCGGGTGGCGGCGGCGCCTTCGAGGGCATTCGGGCCGCAGTCGGCAGGCTATCCTGCGGACCGAGATTCCAGCTGAAGCCGCTCACGTCGCGCTGGAGTAGATCGATCGAGCGGCGTCTATGCCTCAGACACAGCCTCATCGTCTCCACCAGTCGCCCCGATCGCTCCGCCCGGCCGGTAGGCGTCGAGCGCCACATAGGCCTCTGTGTCAGTCAGTCCGACCCGCTCCATGTCGGTCAGAAGCGCCAGGATGTCTGCGTCGACCGGCTCACCGGCCTCTTTGCGAGCGATGAGACCGTTGATCATCACCATGTCGTCGTTCGGCTCGTCAGCAACTTCGGTCGTGGTGGGAATGGCCATGACGGGTCTCTCAGGGGGTAGCTCCGGGACCTAGGGCGCGTTGGGGCACCTGGCCACAAGCAGACACTAACCGAAGCCGCCGAGTATCCCCATGGCCGAGTCCAGCACCATCATACGCGCGAAGATCGAGGCAGCCGCCGCGGCGATCGCCAACGCCAGGGGCGGCCGGCGCTGCGCGCCGGAGATCTGTAACGTCCTCGCCATCCTGCCGCAGACGCTGAAGGACGAGGTCCTGGAGGATTCCGAGGCCGCGCTGAAGGCCGCCCTCGCGACGGGAGGAGCCCGTGGCTGAGAAGCTTCTGACCTCTGAGCAGATCAACAGTGCTGGTCTATTCGCGCCGGGGTACGCCGTCGGTGGGCTGCCTCGCGCCCGAAGTCTTCCCGTCTGGAGGCCGCTTCTGTGGTCCGCCGTCCTCGATAAACTTCTCCCGGCTGGCTTTTTCTCGCTCCGCGACGTCCTTCAAGGCCGGAGCAACTCTGTCGTTTTCGCCGCCAATCATCACACTCTCCCACTCCCTCTTGAGAGCGACGGGCGACTACAGCCGTGGCGTGGCCAGATGCTGTCTGTGGACCGCCGGTCCGCCGTCCGCTCGATCCGAAATGAAGCGATGAACAGCTCTGTACGTTCCGCCGCCAACAAACGAAGGAGGCTGCTCGTGGCTGAGCTTACTGTCAGCGCCGCCTACCTCGCCGACTGCGCCGAGCGTGAGGTCCGCCAGCGGCAGAGCGCCTACCCGCGGTGGGTCGAGAACGGCCGGATGACGCAGCAACTCGCCGGGCGCCAGACCGCGCTTCAGAAGACGAACGCGACGCCGATCTTACGGCCGTCTCGCCAGATCGTCTGGCAATTACGATCCACGAAGAGGGAGGGCGACACGAGGCGGAATCGGCTCGGCAACTCCGTGGCAGTCTCGACTTCGAGCAGAGCACCGAACTCGCTCAGGTTCCAAACGAGGCAGTCCACCGCATCCGGAGTGTCGCCGACGAAGATCGAACCTGTCTTGAAGCCATTCCTCCGTAACTGCCGGCGGCGCTCATTGAGCACGGAACGCCTCCTAGGCCAGTCGAAATCTGACCAGGCCACAAGCGACTTAACGCGCTGTGTGTTTCTGGACGATGCGCTCGACATCGCGGGGGCGAAGGGGCGAGTCATTAGTGAGCGCGGCGTTCAGGCGCCAAATCGCAGGCGGATCTGCCTGCCCTCGCGCGATATTACTTCGCATGATTTGTTTAGTGCCAGGGCTGCCGAGATCAGCCGGAGCTTATTGGGAATTGGCACATCAGAATTGAGCTCGATGAGTGCCTCACGCAGATTGCGAGACCAGATGACACACGCGCGGCGTTCTTCGGGTTCGCCGAAGTACACTTGGCCGGTCTTGAGGCGCGACCTGAAAAGGTCAAAATTCTCGATTTTAGCCAAGAAAACCTCCACAGAATTAGAGAGGTGTTCACGCACTACAACAGAGATGCGATATTTCGATGCCGGATCATCTGACGTGATCAGCATTGAGCGCGGCGTTTGCACTGCCGCCCTTCCCCAGCCGCTACCTGTCTGGATCGTCGTATCCGACCTGTCGCGGCACCCAATCGGCGTCTTGGCCGCCGATGGGGGGCATCCTCCGCTAGTCCGAGGGACATGCACCGCGTGTGCCACGCGAGGGGTGCAGACCGTCACGGCGGGGGTTTGTCCGGCATCAGACCGCAAGGTGTTCAGCGGGAGAGCCGCATGACGCCGATCCTGTTCCTCGACGTCGACGGCGTGCTGAATTGCAGAGCGACCTTCATGGCAGGCGGGGAGCGGGTGTGGCGCGTCGATGCCGACAAGGTCGAGCTGCTGAACGAAGTTGTGCGCCGAACTCGCTGCCAGGTCGTCGTATCCTGAACTTGGAGAAAGGCCGTGTTCCGGGGGCCGGACGGATGCCGGGCGATCCTACGGGCGCGCGGCGTCCGCGTGTCGTTCGCTCGTGACTGGCGCACACCCAGCTCGCACGATGGTATCCGTGGTGACGTCCCCCCAGGCGCCTCAATTCGGCGGCCGATAGGCTTCCGGAGGCAGGTCGCGGAAGAAGGTTTCGCCGGGTGCCTGGCCCGGAGCCGGCTTGGGCGCGATCCCGCTACCGCTCCCTTCCGTGATGTAGCGTTGGCTGCCCGGCTCCGGCAGGACGGGAGCGGGGGCCTGCGGGTTCGGCGTCACGATGTAGCGCTTCTGATCGGTCGGCACGCTCGAGGCACTTGGTGGAGGTGCAACGGGCGGCGCGACAGGCGTCTGCGGTCGTTGCACGATGGGCGTCTGCGGTCGCGGGTTCTTGTCCGTCTGCGCCTCGGCGGCAGCCGGCCGGCTGGGTCGGCGGACGGCCGCCTTGGGCCTGCCCCGAGGCGGCTGCACGCGCACGACAGTCGGCGGCGGACGCAGGCCCGGCAGCGTGATCCGGAGGTTCTCCACCGCGCGCGTGAGGTCGCCGAGGCTCGCCTCGGCGGTGCGGCACAGCCTGATCCGCAGCGAGATCGCGCGGCGCGCGAGCGGCTGCGCCTGGAACAGCGCGGGCGGCTGCGCGCCGGCGACGCCGCTGCGGCCGCCCTCGATCCATTGCCACGCGTAAAGGCAGTCGGCACCCAGCGCGATCCCCACAGGACCGTAAACGTTCCGAAGCGGTGGCCGCACGGTCATCGCCTGTCCCGGAAACCGGACGGCAATCTCCCCGGAGATCCCGAACTCGCTGGGCTTGGCCAGTCGCGGCGGGAAGGCTAGCAGCAGGTCGGCGGTCTCCTGGCGCAAGGCGATCTCGGCATGGTTGCGGCCGTCTCCGCCGGCATAGCGCAGCCGCTGGTCGAAACCGTCGCGCTCCCGCGTCTCGATCACCGCGGTGAGGGTCCCGGCGCCTGGCAGCGACAAGACCGGGATCGTCTGCGCATGCACTGCGGCGGGCAGGAGGAGCCATGCCAGCGCGCAGTGCCGGGCCGCGTAGGTCGCCGCGCGCCTCACGGCGTGGCCCGCTCGGTCGTGGCGGAGGTGTCGTAGGCCGAGCGCGCGGGCATCTGGAACCGCTTCGCTTCCGAGTTCTCGGGCCGCCCACGCTCCGCCTGCTGGTCCTGCCACAGGGTCCCGACAGCAGGCGGCGACAGGAGTTCCGGCTTATCGACGCCGCGATAATCCGGCAGCAGGGCGTAGCCGAACCGCTCGTAGGGCATAGGACCCGCGCCGGGCACGCGGCGCGCCACCAGGGGCGGCGCCTGGGTCGCGGGCTCCTTGGCGTAGGTTCCCGCGGGAATGGGCTCGGCCAGGACCCGCACGAGCCCCGGCGGCGGGTAGCGCAGTGCGTTCTCCATCGAAGTCGCCAGGGGGAACTCGTTGCGCTGGACGGCGAGGGGTTTCGCGTCCGCGGCGGCCGGCGGCAGGTCCGGCCGGGGTATCCGATTGGCCGGAGGAGTCTCGGTCCGCGCCGCGGGAGCGCCATGGCGCCCGGGTCCGGCCGCGGGGGCGGTAGGTGTGGGGTCGCAGGGCAGCGGCGACCCGCCGGCCGCCTCGCGGAACAACAGATCCACCACCTTGGGGAAGAGGCCGTCGTAACGGTTCACGACCTCGAGGTACGGCCGCTGACGCTTCAGCCGCTGGAGCGTGAGGGCGTAGCCGAAGACGGTGCCTTCGCTCGGCATCCAGGCGACGGCCCGCTGAAACCATTCCAGCGCCGTGTCGAACTGGCAGGAATTGTAGGCGTACCACGCGAGCCCCTGGGCGCCTTCGCCCGAGGTGGAGGCCGTCACGACCTGGGCGTAGCGGGCGATGCGCGCGGGCTCGATCGCGGGCGGGCGCGGCAGCGTCAGCTTCTGCTCCAGGATGTCGATGTAGAGCAGTTCGTTGCCGACGAACCGGTCGCGCCACGCGTAGGCGACCTCCTCGGCCTCGCGCGCCATGTCGAGCTGCCGCAGGGTCAGCGCGAGCCCGTGGGCGACCATGGCGTCACCGCCCCGGGCGATCGCCTGCTTGAACCATTCGAGCGCTTCGCGGAATTGGCGGCGCTTGTAGGCGTACCACCCGAGGAGGCTGGTCTGGCTGGGATCGCCGCTCTTGCGGGCGCCGGTCTGGAATGCCGCGAGATCGCCGGGTGTCGGAGTCTCGGCGCTGTCCTCGTGAAGGAAGGCGGCGATCCTTGCGCGGGTGATGTCGAGGCGGATCGCGTCGAACTCCGAGGCCCCGTTCGCGCCGCGGTGGCCCATCTCGATCAGGCGTTCCGCCTGGGCCATGCGCAGATGGGCCATCGCCTTCTGAATGGTGGCGAGGCGCACGCCGGAATCGGCGCTGCCGTCGAGGATCGACTTGTAGAGCTCGAACGCCTCGTCGCCCGAACCGGAATCGCCGAGGGCGTCGGCGATCGTCCAGATGCTCTGGACGTCGAGCGGATCGAGGGCGCCGGGGTCGGCCCGGTAGAGATCGATGATGGTGCTGGCATCCTTGCCGGTGAGCGCCGTGATCCGGGACCGGAACTCGGCCCGGCGGAGCTTGCGGGCCAGTTCCTCGGAGGGCTGCCAAGCGGGATCGATCGAACGTCGTGCGGCGATTGCCGCACGCAGGTCGTCGAAGCGCCCCGCGGTGAAGAGGTCCCAGAGGGGCGCCTCCTCGGGCGGGCTCGGCTGCAGCGCGTCGAGATCCGGCGGCTCGTTCCAGCCCGGATAGAGCCGTTTGAGACGGGTGATTTCGGCCTTCATCCGCGCCGTCTGCTTCTGCGCCGCGTAGTAGCGCAGGGCGCTCTCGTCGACCATGTCGTTCGTGCGGGACGTGGCCGGGTCGGCCAGGATCGCCGGCGCGCGCGGGCCGTCGCCGTAGACGATGCGCGGCTCGGACCGCGCCGGCGCAGCAGAATTCTGCGACAGGGGGCCGGATCGCGCGTCGACCTGCGCGGCTGCGGGCGAGGCGGCGAGCGCCAGCACCAAAAGACAGGGGGCGGCCGGTCGGAGTCGGGCCGACGGGAGACCAGTCAGGACTTGAGGCATGACGGGTAGCGCATCCGGGCAGCAGTCAGGGCAAGGAGGCTCAGAGTTGCCGGATAATAGTTCTGATTGCCGATATCGCCCCGCGCATCTTCCGGAAAGGGCGTGCCGTCGAGGGCACAGGCCACCAGGGCCGAGAGCCCCAAGTAGCCGGCCTCGGTGAGCCATTCGACCTTCCGCCCGTCGCCGGTGTCGACGATCGGCAGCCGTTCCCGCTCGGAGCCAGACCATAGGGCCTGGAACGGCGCGAGGTCGTCGGGCCGCACGAGCCCCGCCCAGACGAGGTAGAGCGGGATGCGGATTGCGTTGTAAGAGAACAGAGGCGGGAAGCCGGTCGCAGGATGCGGAGCGTCCTTGGCGGAGATCCATTCCGTAGGCAGGTTGCTCGGTCCGAAGCGGGACTTCCGGAGCAGGGCGAGGCCGCTGCGCGTCAGGGCCGCCCAGTCGTATTCCGGCGCCACGAGGGCGAGCCGCGGGAAGGCGGGGAAGATCCAGTAGGAAAGGTTGACCAGCGGACCGTCCGGGCGCTCCCGGGCCGAGAAGCCCGAGACCGCGGGCAGCAGCAACGCCCCGTGCGGGTCCCGGAACAGAATGGTCTTGCGCCCGAACTCGATGGCGATCCGACGGGCGGCGGTGCGGTAGCTCGGTTCGTTCCAGGCCTCGGCCGCCTCGGTGAGGGCCCAGGCGACGAGGATGTCGCCGTCGGTGGCGTTGTTCATGTCGCCCACCGCCGGCCGCTTGTCGGGTGACCAGCGCCACGCCAGCAATTCGTCGCCGCGAACCATCAGGTTGGCCCGGGTCCAGCCCCAGATCCGCTCGAAGCTGACCCTGTCTCCCGCTGCTACGGCGAGTAGCATGCCGTAGCCCTGGCCCTCGCTGTGGCTGATTTGACCGTTGGCTGTGTCAACCACCCGGCCCTGATCGGTGATGAACCGGGAGCGGTAGGCCCGCCATGCGGTATCGTTGCCGAGCTTGCCGACGAGGCCCTGACTCGCCGCCTTGGCCTGAGCGGGCTGCATGCCCGGTTGCGCCATACTCGGTGGCACGGCAGGCCCGTCCTGCGCCGAGGCCGCAGCCGCGGGGAGCATTCCCGCGACGAGGAAGGCGGCGGCGATGGGCGCACGGTCGCGGCGGCTCATGAGTTCTTCCTGCCGACGTTGCGCACGAGGCTCGTGGTGGCGAGGCCGAGGCAGAGGGCCATCGCGAGGGTCATGCCGACGTAGTACTCCGTGTTGATCGACAGCCACGCCGCGGACACCAAGCGCAGGTTGGCCAGGGATCGCGGCTGCGTCTCGACGATCTCGATCCGCTCGGGCCGGGACGTCATGAGCGTCCCATTCGACGCGTCGAGGAAGGCGGCGCTGCCGCCGAGCCTCGCCCAGACCACGGGATCGACGAGGCAGGAGACGGACGCCTTCAACAGCGACGCGTTCGGCGCGGTGACGATCACGGTGTTGCTCGACTGAACCGGCGGCCCCTCGGCGATCAGCAGCGAGGCCGTGGCCGGGACCTCGACCATCGCGTCCGACTTCACCTGCGCCGTCACCGTCTGGAGCAGGGATTGCACCGCGTTGGTAATCCCGATCCAGACGGAGTCGAGGGCGGCCCAGATCTGGCGCGAGCTGCGCGTCGCCGCCTCCCAGCGGTCGATGAGCTCACGGTCCGACGCGGAGCCCGGAGAGGTGGCCGGGGCTGAGGTCGTGGGGGGCGCGGCGCTCGCCTCGCCCTGGGACGCCTGCGCCTGCTGGGGCTGGACGGGCTGTGCCGGGCGCACTTGCGGGATGAGGGTGGGCAAGGCGCAGCGCATCGGCAGGTTGCGACGCAGGCGATCGAGCGTGAGCACGCCCTCGGGGCCGAACTGGCCAGGTGTGGCGACCATATCGGCGCGGCCTTCCCAGACCCGCTGGATCTGCTGCGGATCGAAGCCGACCGATTCCAGGAGCGCCGGATCGAGGGCGCGGGCGGGCGCGACAACAAGTTGGCTCGTATCGGAAGCCACCTGCTGCTGGGTCACCACCTCGAAGTTGATGACCCGCTCGGATGCCATCGCCAGTCGGGCGGCCAAGGTCGCGGCGGCATCGGCGCTGTCGCGGTCCGGCGTCGGCAGCACGAGGCGCGGACGCTGACCCGGGACGACAAACGGGACGGCGCCGCCTTTGATCGCCGCGAGGTCGGGACTGCGCGCCGCCCGGGCGAAATGCGGAATCTCGATCCGCGAGCGGTCGAGGAACAGGAAGCGCGCCTGCTTGGCCGCCGGACCCAGCGTGTCGCAGACCGGGTCGGTGGCGTTCGGCAACTGCGCCGAGATCTCGACGTGATTCACCCCCGGGCGCCAGAGGCTGAAGGGCAGGGGGATCGCGCTGTCTTCGAACACCTCACCGCGCCCGTCGGGAAGCGGGACGCTCGCCGCATTGCGCCCGTTGATATCGATGACGATGCGGGCGTCCGGAGAGAGTCCGGCGACGTAGGCACCGGCCAAGTGCAGCATGACTTTGCCGTAATCGGCCGGGACAAAATCTCCGGGGAAGCGGAGGTCGAAGCCGACATGGAGCAGGCGGCCCGAGAATTCGCGGGACGCCACGCCGAGCCGGTCCAGCGTCAGGTTCTCGCCGCCATGCACGAAGTAGCCGCGGAAGAGCTGAACAGCCTTCAGTCCGTTCGGCGTTCCCGTGTCGGCCGGAACGGCGAGGTTGGTGATCGCTTGACGAACGTCCTCATCGCGGGCCCCGGTGACCACCAGGGTCGGCGGCGTGTTCGGCCGCGTCGGCAGCATGGCGAGGCGGGGCCCAGTGGTCGGGCCGAGCTCGGAGACCCCTTCGACGCCCGCGATCTCGGAGGCGGTGCCGACGACGAGGTTGATGCCGTTGCGGCCCTGAAGGGGAGGCCCGAACGTGACGGTCGGACGGGCGACCCGCCCCACGAGTGAGAGGGCCTGCACCGCCTCGATCATCCGCTCGAGGCGCGCCAGGCTCGGGCGCTCGTTCAGGATGACCTGGATCGGCAGGGCGCCGCTCTCGTCGGGCTCTGCGGCGGCAAGGGACCGGACGTCCATGTCGGTGGCCGTTCCGACCACGAGGCCGGATCGCGACGGGTCGATCTGGGTCCACAATTCGTAGGTCGCGCCGATCGAGCAATCGACGCGGTGGCGCTGGTTGGCGGTGAAGGTCACGGCGTTGTAGCCGGGCTTCAGCAGACCGTCGGCAATGGCGAACTCCACAACCTTCACGGCGCCGGGCGCCTGGATCCGGGTCCAGCCGACCTTGGTGCCGTTCACGAAGGCGTCGAGTTCGGAAGTTTCTGGCGCCACCGAGATCGCCGACAGATACGAGAGGCGCAGCCGTGCCGGTCCCCGCGTCTGCGCCTCGGTGAGGTAGACCGGGTAGCGCAGGGACTCCTCTTCCCCGGTCAGGCGGAAGCCGCGGGGGCCGGACGGAAGCCGGCGCGCCGGCGCGATGGTCGACTGGATGACCGCGCGCGGCACCGTCTGCGGCGCGGCGGCCCGCGGCGCCTCGGGCGGTCGCGGCGTCGATTTCGGATCCGGCGCCGGGGCCTCCGGCCTGCGCGCGACGCCCGCCCCATCCTCGGCCGGCACACGCAGGGCGTTGCCGCTGGGCGGGACCGTGAGCCGCTCCGCCGGACCCGAGCCCAGGAAGCTCTGGGCCAGGGCTGGAACGCTCGCGAGACCGAGCAGCAGCCCCAGCACGGGGAGACGCAGCCGAGCGGCCATCGCCGTCACGCCGCGCTCGTGCGCCGGCCGCGGAGCTCGGCCAGGGTGCGCTCGTTCTCGTAATCCATCATCAGGCGGACCCAGTCGTCCTCGCTCTCGGTGTCGGAGGGTTTGGCGGCCGTAGACAGGGACGGCGCCGCACCGGCCGTCACCGGGCCCGGGACGGACGGCGCCTGGGCGATCACCCCGCCCGGCGCGTCGTAGACCGGGGCCTCCTCGATCGCGACGGGCCGCGGCTGTCGGCTGGCGAGGAGGTAGCGCAGGGCGCGGAACGGCTCGACCAAGCCCCACCACGCGAATTGCAGCGTGCCGGTGGGGATGTCCTTGTGCCGCCGCCGCCGCAGTTGGAAACGCCGCATCGCCTCGGCGTCGCCGTACATGAGTCCCGCGAGCGCCGGGTAGTCGCGGATGGCCAGCGTCCCGAAGTTGACCCGCATGACGAGTTCCTGGCCGTCGCGCGTCGCCTGGTCCAGATGGACCGGCAGCGGCGCGGCCCGGCGCGTGCCGCCCATCGGCTCGACGCTGAGCGTTCCCCGCAGTGGCGGGCGGGTGAGACCCTGATCGAGAGCGCGGCTGAGGAGGCGCAGGGTGCAAGCCTCGGCGGAGACGCGCTCGATCGACACGTCGACGCTGTGCCCGGAGAGGGTGAGGACGCCGCGGCGATCGATCGCCAGCGAGGGCGTGCGTTCGAGCTGACGCCGCTCAGCGCAGACCCCGAGGGAGGCGCCCGCGGTCAGCAGGTTGAAGAAGTTCCACAGCCCGACGACCAGCATCAGGTTGGTCACGCCGGGCTCGTAGAAGTAGCGCCACGCCGCGACGGCGCAGCCGAGCATCAGGAGGAGGTAGATCAGGAAGAACGGCAGAGCCAGCGACGAGATGTGGTCGTGGTCGAGCGTCGCGCCCTTGTTGGTGACGTTGAAGGTCGGCTTGCGGGGCGAAGCGATGACCGAGACGATCGCCTTGGCCAGGTAGACGCCCTGGATGTACTCGTAGAGCTCGGACACGAACGGCCAGCGGAATTTGCCGTAGACGTAGTTCTGGATCATCAGGTTGATGATGATGTAGGTCAGCGTATAGGCGATCGACTCATCCACGCTGGCCACGAAAATCTTCAGATCGAAGAAGATGTGCAACAGCGGCGCGAACATGAAGATCAACCGCGGAACCGGGAAGAACCAGAACGCCATGCTGGAGAGGTAAGCGATCTTCTGAATCGGCTTGAGGCCCTTCTGAAAGACCGGATTTTTCAGGAGCAGGATCTGGAACATTCCCTGGCACCAGCGGGAGCGCTGGCCGATGAAGTCCGTCAGCGTGTCCGGCTGCAGGCCGGCGATCAGCGGCTTGTCGACGTAGGCGCTGGTCCAGTTGCGCGAGTGAAGCTCGAAGGCGGTCTCGCAATCCTCCGTGATGGTGATGCCCGAGAAGCCGCCGGCCTCATCGAGGGCGGTGCGGCGCAGCAGGGCTGCCGAGCCGCAGAAGAACGAGCCGTTCCACTTGTCGAGGCCGCGCTGCGTGACCGCGTAGAACATCTCGTTCTCCGAGGGCATGCGCTGGAAGGTTCGCAGATTGCGTTCGACCGGGTCAGGGTTGAGGAACGCGTGCGGTGTCTGAACAAGGAACAGGCGCGGATCCTGTGCGAAATAGCCGACGGTCTCGGTGAGGAACGAGCGGAACGGGACGTGATCGGCGTCGAGCACCGCCACGAGGTCGCCCCTTGCATGGGCGAGGCCGTTGTTGAGGTTGCCCGCCTTCGCGTGTTCGTTGCGGGCGCGGGTGAGGTAGCGGACGCCGAGTTCGTCGCAGAGCGCCTGCAGCTCGCTCCGGCGGGCGCGCGCCGCCGCGGCCTTGGCGGAGTCGGCATCGCTGCACTTCTGGTCGGTGCCGCCGTCGTCGAGCAACCACACGGTGAGCTTCTCGGGCGGGTAGTTCAGCTGCCGCGCCGCCGCCAGGGTCATGGCGAGGATCGCGGCGTCCTCGTTGTAGCTAGGCACGAACACGTCGACTGGGGGTAGGTCGGCGGCCGGGGCGGCCGGCGGCGGGGCGCGCCGCAGCGGGTCCGCGTTGATGATCAGACTGACGAACAGGATGAAGACGCAGTAGAGCTCGGCCACCAGCAGGATCAGGCCGAACCCGAAGCTGACAGGGTCGCCCGGCGAGGGCAGGGTGTTGGTGAGCCGCCACAGGATGTAGCGCAGCACGACGAGGCTGCCGAGCGCCATGAAGACGAACCGCGTCCGGGGTCCATCGAATACGGCCCACAGCACGATCATCACCGCCATGGCGGCGAGGCTCATGGCGAGCTGGGCCTGCGTCCCGACCGGCTGGCTGAGCAGGGCGAGGCTGGCGACTGTCGCCCCAAACCAGGCCAGCCAACGCAACGCCTGCCTCACGCTACAGCCTCCCGGGCCAAAAATCCCTCGGATCGAGGTGCAACGGCTCTATAGTCGGGTTTGTACAGCGATGAGGGTCAATGAACAAATCCCCTCGTAATATCCGCGCCGTTCGATTTGATCGGAAATTACGGTTAACTTAGGAATGTGGGCATCCGAGACGACCGACGGCGTGGTGAAGTCGATCGGGCTGCGACACCAGAATCAAGACACGCTGTCGCGTTCAATACATTAACGATTCGTCTCCGAGCTTCGCAGTGATCAGTGGCGGCGCGGCTCATGCGACGAAGAGCGCCACGAATAGTCATGACGAGGCGCGTCGCGCGCCAGGCAGGCCGCGTCCGGAACAGATGTCGGAGCCTGGATGCGCCGCGGGCCTTAATCGACCCTTAACGAAAATCGAGCCTCGCTCGGTACCGACCCCTCGGGCGAACGGATGACCGCGAAGCCGCTGCAGATTTCCCTCGGATTGCTGAACGCGCTGCAGGTGGCGATCGCCGCTGCGGCCGGGTTCGCGGCCGCCATGCTGATCGTCGCTCCGGCCGCTCAGCCCGGCACCGCGTCGTCCCAGCAGGAGATGGTCGGCTCGGCCTCGCGCGCCTACGTCGCCGCCATCGCGGCGCGGCTGCGGCAGACCGTTGGTGATGCGCGCAACGCCGCCCTGACGCTCCGCGACGAGGAGCGCCTTCTTTCCCCCGACCAGCGCGCCGCACGCCTGCGCGCATGGCTCGACCTGAACCCGGTCTACCGGGACGCCGCGCTTGTCGCGCCGGACGGCACCGTGCTGGCAGCCCAGGACGAGGGCCGCATCGGCAGCAGCGTCGCGCGGCAGTCCTGGTTCCTGCGTGGCCGTGCGGCCGGCGTGATCGTCGTCACCGACGGGGCGGAGGCCGACTCGCCGTTCGGGGCCGCCGTCGCGTTGGGTGAGCGTGGGCAGGACGGCCTGCTGCGCCTCGACGCCAACCCAAGCTACTTCACCAAGGTCGAAGAGGACGTGCGCCGCGCCGCGGCGCTGCCCGAGACACTTGGGTTCCTCGTCGCCACCCCGGACAGCCGGGTCCTCGCCGGGACCCCGGACGCCTTCCGGACGATAAGCGTCTCGGCCACGACGCCGATGCGCGTCGCGGCCGAGATCGGTTCCCCGGGATGGCTGGTGACGGCGCAGGCCACTCCCTCCGGCGAGCCGCTCGCCGCGGTGCCGGACTGGCGGATGCTCGGCATCGGCCTCGCCCTCGTGGCCTGCGCGGCAGCCCTCGGCTTCGTCGCGGGGGAGCGGCTGACGCGACCGCTGCGCCGCCTCCTGAAGGGGGAGGGCGAGACCGATGGCGAATCCGATGCGCCCCACATGTGGATCGGCGAGTTCGCGGCGCTCTCGGACGTCTTCGCGGGCCATCGCCGCAGCGCCGGGCTTATGTTGGCCGGCGCCGGGTCCGATTTCGCGCGGCTCAAGGCGCGACTGACCACTTTCGAGTCGATTTCCGGCTGGGCCTGCTGCGAAATCGATCCCGATACCGGCCGCACCTTGCTGGATTCCCGAACCGCGGGCGAGCCCGACGGCGCTCCGTTCGCCGCCTGCTTCGTCGCCGACGACCGGCCCGTTCTCGACCGGGCGCGCTCCGCCGCCCTCGCGGCCGACGGTCCGACCGACGTGGTCCTGCACCTGCGCGACTGGCCGGAGCAGCAGGTTCAGGTGAGGCTGCACTGCCTCGCCGATGCCAGAGGCGACCGTCGGCTCTTCGCCCTGATGCGGAAGCTTTCGGGCGGCGAGGCCACGACCCTTTCGCCACCGATCGAGCCGCGCCGCAACCTCGTCCTGCGGCGAGTGACCGACGGCATCGTCCACGAGTTCAACGACGTCCTCACCGTCGTGCTGACGAATCTCGCGCTGCTGACGCGTCGGCACGCCCTCGGGGACGACCAGGAACGGTTGGTCGGACGAGCAACGGCCGGCGCGCGCCGGGGCGCTGCGCTGACCCGCCGGATGCTGCACCTCGTGCGCGGCGACGAGACCGGCATCACGCTCGCCGAGACCGACCTCGCCACCACCTTCGAGGGTTACCTGCCGTTTTTGGCGGCCAACGCCCTTGGCGAGATGCCGGTCCTCAACCGCATCCCCGCGGGGCTGCCGCCCGTCCTGTGCAGCGAGCGCGTGCTGGAGCTGCTGCTCCTCAATCTGGCCTTCCATATCCGCGACGCCGGCCTCGCCGGCTTCGCCATCGCGGCGGTCGAGGGCATTCCCGAGGATGTGAGCGCCGAGGCGGCGTCCTCGGCCTACGTCCGGGTGCTCGTCAGCAGCGGTCGCCGCCCCGCGGCCGCGCCGCTGCCGGTCGGGTCGGGACCGACCCTGGCGACGACTGCTGCGCTGGTCACCGAGAGCGGCGGTATCTGGCGCCTCATCCGCGACGGGATCGGCGCCGAGCCCTTCCTGGCCGAATTCTGGCTGCCCGCCGCGCCCCGCATCGCCGCCAAGCTCCCGCCGGCCCTCTCGATGGGCCTGAAGATCCTGCTCGTGGAGAGCGACGGCCTCGTGCGAGCGAGTGTCGCCGAGGTGCTTGGCGATCTCGGACACGCCGTGGTGCAGGCCGCCTCCGGGGCGCACGCCCTCGAGGTTCTCGCCCGCGACGCTTCCTTCGACGCGATGATCGTCGATCAATCCATGCCGGTGATGGCGGGCCTTCAGCTCGCCGCCACCGTGGTCGAGCGCTATCCGGAGATCCGGATCATTCTCGCCAGCCCGCACGGCCAGTTGCCGAAATCCGCCGACGCCTTCCTGCGCATCGACAAGCCCTTCCGCAACGAGGACCTCCAGGTCGTCCTCGACGTCGCGGTGAAGCGCGCGCGCGCCGCCTGATTGCTTCTCGCTGCGCCGCCCGTGCAGCCGCCAGGAGCGCGCCCAGGGGCCCGATCTTGGCGGCTACATCCAGGTCGAATGCCAGTCCATCCAAAATCGAATGTTAATCATTGTCGCTGAGTGTTGGTTAAAGCGTAAATCGTACCTTAACGGAGCCGGTGAATATGGGCGGGACCGCAGAACCGACTGCCCGACGTCCTTTCGCTCCGTTCACGACTGCTCTGGCCTTCTCGTGCGCCTGCGCGGCGGCTTCCGCCTCTAGCGCGGCAGCCGCCGACCTTCCGACCCGGACCGCGGGCGTGGACTGGTACACCGGCGCCTCGCAGCAGGCGGTCGATGACAGCTGGGCCGTCGCCGTCGACGGCTCGACCAGCGTCACGTCGAACAGCTCGGCTTTCGGCGCCGTCACGGTGACGGCCGCGCCCAACGGTTCGCCCACGCAGGACGGCCTGCGGGTCCGCGTCGATGCCATCGGTGGAACCTACTCGTATCCCGGCCGGTCCGTTGCGACGCGGGTGACCGGCTACCAGCAGGAAGGCGCCCTGCAGGCGGGTTATGAGTGGGTCTGGAAGGACGCCGCTCTCGCCGGATTCATCGGATTCAACGTCCGCAGCAATCAGCTGTCCGTCCCCGATCCGGGCAACCCGGTCGTGGGCACGGGGGTCGGATTGAAGGTCGCCGGCAACTTCTACGCGACGCCGACCGACCGGACGATGGTCTCCGCCTACGGCTCATACTCGACCAAGTTCAATGCTTACTATTCCCGCCTACGCGTCGGCTACATGCTCGCTGACGGCGTCTATGTCGGGCCTGAAGTGCTGTTCCTGGGCGACGATTTCTTCCGGCAATATCGCATCGGTGCACATCTGACCGGCGTGCGGTTCGGACCGGTCCAGATGTCCGTGGCCGCCGGCTACGTCCGCGATAGGGTTCAGGGCTCCGGCTATTATTCCAGCATCGAGGCCCGCTCGACGTTCTAAGACCACCTGGGCGCGTTAAGGTCGAACGGCGACCGGACGCGGCGTCAATCGTGCGGGCCGTCACCGCTACACCGATCAGACGGTCGTTGCGCTCCCAGGCGCCGTCGCGCTCTCGCTGCGCGGCCGCGATGACGCCGACCAGCCGCGCCTCCAGCACGCAGTCCGGGAAGGCGGGCGCATCGAGCAACAGCAGGACGTCGAGCGGGTCGCCGTCGGCGCCCTTGGTCGAGGGGATCATCCCGGAGCCGTAAGGGAAGGTCGTGCCCTCCGGCAGGACCAACTTGAACAGGAAGGCACCGAGCGCTTCCGCGTAGGCGTACCTGCTCGGGCTGGCCTTGGGCGTCACGACGACGATGTGGACGTGGCCTGCCTCGCCGAATGTCGGGAGGCGGCCGAGCGGCGGGGGGCGGGGACAAGGCGGCGCTCCAGCGCGGCACCCGGGGATGGCGCCCTAGGTTGGGGAACCCGGGAGGGGGCCCCGGGTCCGCGGGAGCGCCCGTGCGGTAGCCGGGCGAGACCGTGCGACCTGTAGTGATTGGGCTTGCCATTCCGGCGCCGGCACCTGCTCGCGTCGGTCGGTCCCGAGGCGGATTCGGACGCAGTCGCGCGCTCCACGACGATGCGCTGTCGTTCGGGCGGGATCGGCTGGATCACCTCTGATGCCAGACATCGTGATCCCACAAGGGGCGGCGGCCGCCTTTCATCCGCGCGGGCGGGGACATGGGCGCTCCGAGCATCCACATGCAACCGTACGATACTGCCGGGTTATCCTTGACCGCAGCGTCCTCAGGCTTAGAACCGCGGATTCTACTTCCGAACCCTCCTCACCCTTGCGTTCGGCAGGAAGGACGGTCGAACGCGAGTGAACCGTCCATGGCGCTGGTGAAGAGGACGCGGCTCGCGCCGCAGGAAGAATCCGCCGATGCCGGCGCGAGTGTTCCGAACCCTTCCCCGGTCACGCCTATCCCAGCCGGACGCTCGCGCGAGCGGTCCCGTGCGAGGCGGGAGAAGGCCGCCGAGCGGCTCGCCGCCGCGACGGAGGAACTCGCGGCCGGGATGATCGAGGCGTCGTCGGCCGCCGAGGAACTGCGCCGGTCGATGGAGCAGATCGCCTCCGGCGCCGAGGAAGCCGCCGGGGCCGCGCAGGAGTCCATCGGCGCCATCGAGGGCATCGCCGCCCGTCTGTCAGAGGCCCGGGAACGGGCGGACGCCTCGCGTCAGTCGACCACGGCGTTCCAGACGCAGCTGGCGGAGAACGGCGTTCAAATCACCACGTCGGTCGCAGCCGTGCAGGCCAATTCCCACCGACAATCCGCCACGGTCACTTTGATCGAGGAGCTCGACCGTGGGGCCGCCAGCATCGGCGAGATCACCGGAACGGTCGAGCACATCTCCGACCAGACTAACCTGCTCGCCCTGAACGCCGCCATCGAGGCGGCTCGTGCCGGCGAGCACGGGCGCGGCTTCGCGGTCGTCGCCGACGAGGTGCGGGCGCTTGCCGAGACGTCCGAAACGAGCGCCGCCGAGGTCCGAACGCTGGCCGAGGCGATCCGCACCGAAGTCCGCGGTGTCGGCGACATCATACGCGCCGCGGCCCGGACTGCGACGGCCGAAGCGGAGGCCGGCAGCCGCGTAACCGAGAGATTGGAGGCGGTCCGCTCGGAACTCGGCACGTTGTCGGAGGGCGCGCAGGGCATCCTGGCCGCCGCGGTCGAGGCCGAGACGGCCATCCGAGAGGCGCAACGCGGCGCGGAGCAGATCGCCTCCGCGGCAGAGGAGCAGGCCGCCGCCGCAGGGCAGGCCCAGCAGGCCGTGGCGCAGCAGACGCAATCCCTCGACCAGGCTCAAACGACCGCGCAGGCGTTGGCGGGTCTCGCCGACGACCTGACCGGCAGCGGCTCGGTCCGGGATCGAGCCGAGGAGGTTGCCTCGGCGGCCGAGGGACTCTCGGCCACGGTCCAGGAATTGGCCGGGGCGGCCGGCGAGATCCTCGCCGCCATCGACCAGATCAGCCGCGGGACCGCCATCCAGAGCGCCGCCGCGCAGCAGTCCAGCGCCGCGATGGCCCAGGTCGAGCGTAGCGCCGCGGTATTCAGCTCGAATGCGACGGCCGCCCGAGAGAGCGTCGCCGGCATCGGGGCGACCATGCGGGACGTGCGCTCGGCGGTCGACTGTCTCGCCGACGGCGTCGAGCGCTCCCTCGGCGAGACCCGCGCCTGCCTCGCCCGCATCGGCGAATTGGAAGGCAGCAATCGCCGCATCGAGAAGACCGTCGGCTCTATCGCCCTGGTCGCCGTGCAGGTGAACATGCTCGCGGTCAGCGGCGCCATCGAGGCGGCCCGCGCCGGCGAGGGGGGTCGGGGTTTCGCCGTGGTGTCGAACGACATCCGCGCGCTGGCCCGCGACGCGGCGGCGAACGCGGACCGCATCCTCGACACCGTGCGCGCCATACAAGATGGTGTTGCCGCCGTTCGACGCGCGCTTGAGATGGTCGTCGCTGCGTCCGAGACGGAGGCGCAGCGCAATCGGGCTCTGGTCGTAATTCTGGCCGGCGTCGAGGAAGACATCGCCCGACTGGAGGCTGGCAATGCCGACGTCCTGACCGGGGCGGGCGCCATCGTCGTCGCCGCCCGCGAGGGCCTGACGGGCGCGCAGCAGATCGCGGCCGCGGCCGAGCAGGCTGACCGCGCCTCCAGCGAGGCCGCAACTGCGGCGCGCCAGCAGTCGAAGGGTGCCGAGGATCTCGCGGCGAGCGTCGAGGAAATCGCGTCGCTCGCCGACGAGTTGCAGGCCGCGGATGCCTGAGACCGACGGCACGGGCGACCGACGCTACCTCGTCTTCACGCTGGGCTCGGACGACTTCGCCCTCGATGCGGGCATCGTCCGCGAGCTTCTCCGGCCGCCCAGGCTGACGCGGGTGCCCGGCGCACCGGCCGCGCTGGCCGGGCTCACCAACCTTCGCGGTACGGCCCTACCGGTGCTCGACTTGCGCCGCGTCGTGCGTCCGGGATTCGAGCCCGCCACGGAACCGACCCGAGTCGTCGTGGCAGAGGCGGCCGAGGCGGTCGGGCTGTTGGTCGACCGCGTCGTCGCGTTCTCGGCAGGCGCGGAATCTTTCGAGGAAGAAGGCCCATCGAAAGTCCGGCGTCTCACCACCACGGCGGGATCGGGGCAGGTTCGCGTGCTCGATCTCCCGGCCTTGGTCGCGGAAGCGTTTCCCCGTGGGCGTGCCGGCGCGTCCGCGTCCGCAGGCGTCCGGCATGGACGGGATGAGGTTGCCGGCGCGGCGGATGCGGAGCGCGTCGCGCTGGTTTCCTTCACGGCCGCCGGGCGATCCTACGCCTTGCCGCTGGAGCGGGTCGCGGAGGTGCTCGCGCTGCCGCCGGACGTCGTGCCGGTGCCGCGGGCCGGGACCGCCGCCCTGGGCGTCGTCGCGCTGCGGGGCCGGGTGCTTCCGCTGCTGAACTTGCCTGCGCTGCTCGGCCTCGCCGCGCCATTGCCGGGGGCGGACGCGCGCATCGTCGTCGCGCGCCTCGGAGGAACGGAGACCGGCCTCGTCGTCGATGCCCTAGGTCCGATCCTGCGGCTCGCCCCTGATGCCGTCGATCCGGTGCCGTCGGCGTTGAGCCGGGGCGGCGCGACCGCCGTCGACGCGATCTGCCGGGTCGATGGAGCCGGGACGCTCGTCTCCGTGCTGTCCCCCGACCGCCTGTTGGAAGGGACGTCCGTGACCACCTCGACCGTACGCTCCCATAATCCCAAGACCTCGGATGTCATGGCGAGAGATGCGACCGAGCAGGTCGTGGTCTTTGACGTCGGGGGCGAAAGCTACGGCGTAGCGGTCGGCGCGGTGCGGGAGGTTCTCCGCGTCCCGGAGACCATGGCGCGCCTGCCCCGGTCGCCGGACCTGATCGTCGGAGCCATAGACGTGCGGGGTACCGTGCTGGCCGTGGTGGACCAGCGACGACGCTTCGGCCTGCCGCCCGGCCAGGCCGGCCCGCGCCGGCGCATCGTCGTGCTCGAAGCCGGTGGCAACGTCGCCGGCCTGCTCGTCGACGGTGTCTCGCGCATGCTGCGCCTTGACGCGGCCGCGATCCGGCCGACGCCCGACTATTCCGGGGACGCGGAGAACGCCATCGACCGGGTCGCAACCCTCGACGATGGCAGCCTTCTGCCTATCGTCGACGCCTCGGTACTCCTCGCCGGCACGGACCGCAGCGTGCGCGCTTCGACGAAGCGGCCGCGGCGGCAGGACGCCGGCGCGGAACCCGCGGCATGATCCGCCTCCTGGTCGTCGACGACTCGGCGCTGATGCGCAAGCTCCTCGGCGGCGTGTTCGCGCAGGAACCGGACTTCGAGTTGGCCTTCGCGCGAGATGGCGATCAGGCGCTGGCCGAGCATGCCCGGTTCCGCCCGGACGTGATCACCCTCGACGTCAATATGCCGGGCCTCGACGGCCTCGCATGCCTCGACCGCATCATGCTGGATCGTCCGACGCCGGTGGTGATGGTGTCGTCCCTGACCGCGGATGGCGCGGAGGTCACGCTCGACGCGATGGAGCGCGGCGCCGTCGACTTCGTCGCCAAGCCCGGCGGCGCCGTCTCCCTGGAGATCGACCGCCTCGGTCCGCTGATTGTGCAGAAGGTCCGGGCGGCCGCCCGCGCCCGCCTGCGTCCGACCCTGCGCCTGGCAGAGCGCATCCGTGCCAGGAGCGCCTCCTCGGCCCGCGTCGCGGCGGGATTGCCACCGCGACGAGCGTCCGTGCCTTCGCCTGCGACACCGCCCACGTCGTCGCCCGCGCCCGGGCCGGTCGAGGGTGTCGTGCTGGTCGGGACATCCACGGGCGGACCGCCCGCGCTCGATGCCTTGCTGTCGCGATTGCCGGCGGATTTTCCGTGGCCGGTCGTAGTTGCACAGCACATGCCCGGCAGCTTCACCGGGCCCCTGGCGCGCCGGCTCGACGGTCTGTGCGCCCTACGGGTGCAGGAAGCCACGCGGCCGATGCCGCTGGCTTCGGGCAACGTCTACGTGGGGAGGGGGGACGCGGATGTGACGCTCGCGCGCCGCCCCTCCGGACTGGTCGTGCAACCGGTGCCGGTTCATGCCGATTACCTTTGGCACCCGAGCGTCGACCGCCTCGTCGCGAGCGCCCTCGAACTGGTCCAACCCTCACGCCTGATCGGCGTGCTGATGACCGGCATGGGCCGCGACGGCGCCGCGACGATGGCAGAGTTGCAAGCGAAGGGCGGCCGCACCATCGCAGAGAGCGAGGAGACGGCGGTGGTGTGGGGCATGCCGGGAGAGCTGGTCCGGGCGGGAGGCGCCACCGTAGTCTCGCCGCTCGACGACATCGCCGACGCGCTGCTGGACATGGTGCCCTGATGCCGCTCGTACGCCGCGATCCGCCCCGTCCGCCCGAAAGCACGGGCGTGTCTGCAGCCATTCCCGCCCCACGCGACCGCACCAGCCGCACCGGGGCGGCGGACGATCTGGGGAATGCCCTTGAAGCGGAGACGGACCCGCGCGCTCGTGAAGCTGTTCTCGCGGCGCTTCTGGCCATAGCCGATCCATCCGCCGCCGCCGCGCTCGCCCGGCACTTGCGCTCGGAAGACGCGTCGCTGCGCAACGCCTGCATCGAGGCGCTCCAGGCGATGCCCGCCGCGGCTTCCTCGGTGCTGCCCAGCCTGCTTGCCGACGCGGACGCCGACGTCCGGCTGCTCGCCACCGAGATCGTGCGGACTCAGCCGACCGAGGCCGCAAATGGCATGCTCGCGCGCCTGCTCGAGCGCGAGACCCACCCGAACGTCTGCGGTGCAGCTGTGGAGGTGCTGGCGGAGATCGGGACGTCCGATGCGGTGCCGTCGTTGCGTGCCGCCCGGAGCCGGTTCTCATCGGAGGCCTTCCTGCCCCAGGCCATCGACACCGTGCTCGCGCGCCTCGGATCGGGGCGTTGAGCGCGTGTCCGAACCCACATCGCCGGTTACCGATGCCGACTTCGCGCGCTTCTGCGAGTTCCTGTACCGGCGCACCGGCATCCTGTTCACGCCGGCCAAGCGCTATTTCGTCGACCGGCGCCTCGCCGAACGCATGCAGGCCACCGCGTCTCGCTCCTTCGCGGTCTACCTCGCCCGCTTGCGCGCCGACACGGACGGCGAGGTCGAGAAGCTCATCAACGCCTTCACCATCAACGAGACCTATTTTTACCGTGAGGACCACCAGCTCCGCTGCCTGACCTCCGCGCTTCTGCCGGAGCGCGTCACCGGCAAGCCGTCAGGGGCAACCGTGCGGATCTGGTCGATGCCCTGCTCGACCGGCGAAGAGCCTTATTCGGTGGCGATCTGGCTCCTGGAGAATTGGCCGGAGGTCGACCGCTACGATATCGAGATCGTCGGCTCGGACATCGACACCCGCGCGCTCGCCGCCGCGGAGGAAGGCCGGTATGGTGAGCGCGCGCTGATGCGGCTGAGCCCGGATCTCGTCGCCCGCTATTTCGTGCGCGAGGAGACGCGTCTCGGCCCGGCCTGGCGCATCCTTGCGGACCTGCGCGGCTCAGTGCGTTTCACCCCCTGCAACCTCACGGAGGCGGCAGCGATGGCTACGCAGGGTCGGTTCGACGTCATATTCTGCCGCAACGTCCTGATCTACTTCGACGACGCCTCTCGACGCGTCGCGGCGGACAACATCTTCGATGCCCTCGTCCCAGGCGGATTCGTCTGCCTCGGCCACACCGAGAGCATGAGCCGGATCTCCCCTTTGTTCAGGGTCTGCCGCTACGATGACGCCATCGTCTATAGGCGGCCGCGCGAGGGCGAGCATGTCTGAGACCGCGACCGCACCCGTCGAGCCCCCCCGCGTGCTCGTCGTCGACGACGCGAGCCTGGTGCGGATGTACTATCGGGGTGTCCTGGAGAAGGCGGGCTTCGTCGTCGACGAGGCGCTCAACGGCATAGAGGGGCTGGAACGGGTACTGGGCACGACCTACGACCTTCTCGTCGTGGACGTGAACATGCCGAAGATGGACGGCTTCAGCTTCCTCCGCGCCCTGCGGGGTCGCGAGGTCCCGATCCGGTCCATCCCCGCCCTTATGACAAGCACCGAGGCCGGCGACGGCGACCGGGAGGCGGCGCGAGCCGCGGGCGCGAACTTCTATCTGGTCAAGCCGCTCTCCGAGGACGCGCTTGCCGCGCATGCCCTGGCGCTCGCGGGACGGCGCCCGTGAACGAGCTTCTCGAACAATTCCTCGCCGAGACGCGGGAGCTCGTCCAATCGGCCACGGAGGACCTGCTCGCGCTTGAGGCGGCACCGGGCGACGCAGAGGCGGTGAACCGGGTGTTCCGCGCCTTCCACACGCTCAAGGGCTCCGTCGGCCTGTTCGATTACCCGCCGTGGTTCGCGCTCCTGCACGCCGCCGAGGATGGCCTCTCCGCGGCGCGGGTCGGGACCCTCGCGGTGGATGCCAAGCTGATCGACCTCTCGCTGGAGACCCTCGATGCCACGGCGCGATGGGCCGACGCGGTGGAGGCGACGACGCGGCTGCCGGCCACCGCCGCGACCGAGGCGGCCGATCTGGCCGAGCGGTACCGTTCGCTCATCGGGCGCAAAGCGAAGGTCCAGGCGGCTGATGCGGCAGCGTTGCCGGGATGGGCCATCCGTCTCGCCGACCCTGCCGACGTCAGCGGCAAAGCGCTGACCGCGGTGCGATACCTGCCCCGGAACGACTGCTTCTTCTCAGGGGACGACCCGCTCGCGCTGGTCCGGAAGGTACCCGGCCTGCGGGCCGTCTCGGTCGAACCGGCCACGCCTTGGGAACCGGGCGAGGAGTTCGACGCCTATGCCTGCAACCTCGTCATCACCCTGCTGACCGAGGCCCCGCGCCCGGAAGTTGAAACGGCCTTCCGGCTCGTCGGCGACCAGATCACGGTCATTGATATGCCCGTGGCCGGCGCACGGACCGTGGTCGGCGAGGTTCAGACCGGGGTCGGCCCCACGTTGCCGCCGGTCGTCGCAGCAATCCTCGCGGAACAGGTCCGCGTGCTGGCCGCCGCGGGCGATGGGGTCACCGACGCGGGCCGTTCGGAAGCCTGCGCGCGAGCGGCGGCGAACGCACTCCGGTCGGTTGGCCGTTCCGTCGACGCAGAGCAGTGCGCGCGGGCGCTCGAACGCGGGCTGGATGCCCTCCGGGCGGCCATCGATGCCGTCCTGACCGGCCGGCCGGACACCGCTTCCCTCACCGGTGCCGAGGAGGATAGGGGCGCGACCGAGTCCCCCGTTGGAGACGCGGCCCGTACCCTGCGGGTCGACGCCGCCCGGGTCGACGGCCTCGTCGCCCTGGTCGGCGAGCTCGTCGTGGCCCGCAACGCCCTTGGCCATCTCGCCGCCCGGGCCGAGGCCGGCGAGGATGCGGGCACGCTGGCCCGCGCGATCCGCGAGGCCGACGCGAATATCGGGCGCCTCGCGACGACGTTGCATCGGAGCGCCGTCTCGCTCCGGCTCACGCCGCTCTCAGGGGTGTTCCGCCGTTTCACGCGTCCGGTGCGCGAGGCCGCACGCGGCCTCGGCAAGGAGGTCGTCCTCGAGGTCGAAGGCGAGGACACGGAGGCGGACAGGAGCATCGTCGAGAACCTGTTCGAGCCATTGCTGCACGTCGTGCGCAATGCGGTCGACCACGGCCTGGAGGATGCGGCAACGCGGCGACGAGACGGCAAGCCCGGAGCCGGGCGCATCCGCATGGCAGCCGGGCAGGACGACAACGGCATCGTCGTGTCGGTCTCTGACGACGGGCGCGGGATCGACCCGGACTTCATCCGCCGCCGGGCATTCGAGCGCGGCTTATGCTCGCCCGAGGCGGCCGCGACACTCGATGACGAAGCTGTCATCGACCTGATCTTCGCGCCGGGTTTTTCGACGGCGGAGAGCGTCGGCGCCCTGTCGGGTCGGGGCGTCGGCATGGACGTGGTGCGTGCGGCGGCGGTGCGCATGGGCGGCCGCGTCTCGGTCGAGAGCCAAGTCGGCCTTGGCACCATGATCCGCCTGCACCTGCCCCGGACCGTCGCCCTGGCTCGCATCATGGTGGTCGAAGCGGGCGGGGAATCGTACGGCATCGCGATGGACGCCGTCGTGGAGGTCGTTCGCAGGCCGCGGACGGCCATCCATGCCGTCGCCGGCGGGCGCGCGACGGTCCTGCGGGACCGAACCGTTCCGGTGTTTCGGCTCGTCGATCTGTCGGGGCATGGGCACGTTTCCATCGCGGCCCCGGAGGCCTTGCTCCTGGCCATCCGGGTGGGTCCGGAGACCGCCGCCCTGGAAGTCGACCGCGTCGAGGACCGCATCGAAGCGGTGGTCCGGCCGCCATCCGGCCTCGTGGCGGCCCTGCCGGGGGTGGCAGGCACGACCCTTCTCGGCGACGGCCGCGTGTTGCTCGTGCTCGACCCCGCCTCCCTGCTCGCGGCCGAGCCGACGGTGGACCAGATGGCTCGGGAGCAAAGGTGATGGCCGTCGTACGCCGGACCGACGCCGGGTCGGGAGCGCCCATACGCCTGGAAGGGGTCTGCCCGGTCGAGGACGCCGAGACGCTCGCCCTGCTCATCCTCGAAGACCGCGCCGCCTCGGTGGACTGGACCGCCTGCACCCGCATGCACACAGCGGTGTATCAAGTCCTGCTCCGGCTGCAGCCCAGCGTGCGAGGAACTTGCGGCGACCCGTTCGTCGAGCGTTGGCTGACCCCGTTCCGGCCAGGATAAAGTGGCGTCTCTGACACTTACGGCTTTGCCCAGCGACGACCCAAGCGCATAAAGGATCTTCCCGCCACGCATCCGAGCGTATCGCGCGCAATCCAACCAGCATCGCTCTCCATGCCGACCAGCGTCCTCATCGTCGACGACAGCAAGCTCGCGCGCCTCGTGGTCGCCAAGCTCCTGCGCCAGCTCAGGCCGGACTGGGAGGTGGTGGAGGCGGCCAACGCCGACCTGGCGATGTCCGTCATAGGGGACCGTCCGGTCGACGTGGCGCTCCTCGACTTCAACATGCCCGGAAAGGACGGCCTCGAACTCGCCGCGGACCTGCGCGCGGCGAAACCCAACATGCCCATCGCCGTCGTTTCGGCCAACATCCAGGACGAGATCATCGCGCGCGCCCGCAGCGTCGACGCCACCTTCCTTGCGAAGCCGCTCACCGAGGAGGCGCTCGCCGGGTTCCTGTCGGGTGCCGCGCTCAGGCTGCGCAGGGCGGCGTCGTGACGTCAGCCACAGTCGATCTCACCGAACTGCAGCGCGACGCCTTCACCGAGCTCGTCAACATCGGCGTCAGCAAGGCCGCCGCCAGCCTACGCAAGATGATCGGCGTTCAGGTGCTGCTGTCGGTGCCGGCCGTGGAGATCGTGTCCCGGGCCGAGGCCGCGCGCATGATCGGGGAGCGGGAGGCGTCCGAGCTCGTCGTCATTCAGCAGGATTTCACCGGCGCCTTCGCCGGCCGCGCCCTCCTGATCTTCCCGCAGGAAAACGGGCGCGAGCTCGTCAGGGCAGTGGCCGGCGAGGAGCTGTCCGCGGACGAGGTGGCGGAGCTGGAGGACGAGGCGCTCACCGAGACCGGAAACGTCATCCTGAACGGCTGCCTCGCGACGATGGCCAACCTGCTGCAGCGGACCCTGACGATGTCGCTGCCGGAGGTCATGAGGGGCGACGGTCCGCGGATCTTCCGGCCGGTCGGCGAAGAGGGAGCCGATTCTCTGGTTCTGTTCCTGTACATCAACTTCGCGGTGCGCGAGCGCGACATCCGAGGGTACATCGCCATGCTGATGGACCTGCCGTCGCTGGAAAGCCTGAAGGTCCTGATCGATGAGTTCGTCGAACGGGCCATCGGTGAGACCGAGTCGTGACCCATCCGACCGACGACGAGGTTCGCGGGCCGGGACGTAAGTCAGCTTCCCTGAGCGGAGCGGCGGAGGAGATGCGCGGCGCAGCGGGGCCATTCATCGCCGCATTCGAACGCACCCCCCAGCCGATGGTCGTGACCGATCCGCGCCTCCCCGATAACCCCATCGTCTTCGCCAATCCTGCCTTCCTCGCCTTGACCGGCTACGCGGCCGGCGAGGTGCTCGGGCGCAACTGCCGGTTCCTCCAGGGCCCCGATACCGACCCTGCCGCCCTGGCCCAGGTCCGGGGCGCGATGGCCGGTCGGAAGGAGGTGAAGGTTCAACTCCTCAACTACCGCAAGGACGGCTCGACATTCTGGAACGAGCTCTACCTCAGCCCGGTCTTCGATGAGGCCGGCGAACTCTTGAACTTTTTCGCCTCTCAGGTCGACGTCACGCTCGCGCGTCAGGGACAGGTCGCGGCGGAACGTCAGGCCGGCATCGAGCGGCGCCTCGCCGACGCCCAGCGGCAATTGAAGATCACCCTCACGGCCGCGGGGGTCGCAGGGACCTGGGATTGGGACATCCCGGGCAAGCGGCTCCACGTCGACGACCGCTTCGCGCTCCTCAACGGCATCGAGCAGGACGTCGGCGCAGTCGGCGTGCCCACCGGCGCCTTCTTCAATCGCGTCCACCCACAGGACCGGACGCGTGTGCGACTGGCTGTTAGCGGCATCCTGAACGGCGCCGAGATATTCGACCGAGAATATCGTCTGCAGGCGTCGGATGGCGCGATCCGTTGGGTCCATGCCCGGGGCCGCTGCGCATACGGCGCGGACGGCAGCCCGTTGCGCTTCACCGGGGTCCTGGTCGAGATCACCGAGCAGAAGCGCGTCGAGGAGCGGCTGCGCATCGCTCAGACCGCCGGCCGGATCGGCACTTTCGAGTACGTACCGGGCTTTGCCACCGTCGCGGTGTCGCCCCAGTTCTGCAGCCTGCTCGGCATCGTACCGGCCGAGACCTTGGCGGTAAGCGCGGTGAACGCCCTCGTCTGCGAGGGCGGCCCCTTGCTCGACCCGAGCTTGGGGGTGTCCGGTGAGCTTCTCTATGCGGAAATGTACGTCCGGATGGCGGACACCGGTGAGATGCGCTGGCTCGCCAGGCGCGGCGAGGCTGTGCGCGACGACGCCTCGGCGGAGATGCGTCACGTCGGCGTGGTCTACGACGTCACGGCCACCAAGGCGTCCGAGGTCGCCCTACGCGAGATGAACGATACGCTGGAGGCCCGCGTCCGCGAGGCCATCGCGGAACGCGAGCAGGCCGAGGAGCAGCTGCGCCAATCCCAGAAGATGGAGGCCGTCGGGCAACTCACCGGCGGCATTGCGCACGATTTCAACAACCTGCTCACCGGCATCGTTGGATCGCTCGACCTGATGCAGACCCGCATCAACGAGGGGCGGACCGAGAACCTGACCCGATACGCCGGCCTCGCCATGGCCTCGGCACAGCGTGCAGCGGCGCTCACCCATCGCCTGCTGGCGTTCTCGCGCCAGCAGCCGCTGGAGGCGAAGGCCGTGGACGTGAACCGGCTGGTGGGCTCGATGGACGACCTGCTGCGCCGCACGCTGGGCGAGCGCGTCCGCTTGGAAGTGGTCGTGGCGGGTGGCCTTTGGCTGACGCTGTGCGACCCGAACCAGTTGGAGAACGCCATACTCAACCTCGCCATCAACGCGCGCGACGCGATGCCGGATGGAGGGCGGCTCATCATCGAGACGGCCAATTCATTCCTGGACGACGCCTACGTTGCTCGCGAGGTCGGGGTGCGGGCTGGGCAGTATGTCTGCGTCTGCGTCACCGACACCGGCAGCGGGATGCCGCCGGAGGTTATTGCGCGAGCGTTTGACCCTTTCTTCACGACGAAGCCCATTGGCCAGGGCACCGGGCTTGGCCTGAGCATGATCTACGGCTTCGCCAAGCAGTCCGAGGGCAACGTCAAGATCTATTCCGAGACCGGCAAGGGCACCTCGGTGAAGCTCTACCTCCCCCGCTATTACGGCGCGGTGGAGGAACCCGGCGCGACCGGGCGCGAGACGCCGCGTGCTGAACATGGCGAGACGGTCCTCGTGGTCGAGGATGACGATACCGTGCGCACGCTGGTCGTCGAGGTCCTGGGCGAACTCGGCTACGCCACGCGGGAGGCGCCCGACGGTCCGTCTGGCCTGCGCATCCTGCAGTCGGACGTACGGATCGACCTCCTCGTCACGGACGTCGGGCTGCCCGGCCTGAACGGGCGCCAGCTCGCCGATCAGGCCCGCATCGGCCGGCCCGGTCTCAAGGTGCTGTTCATGACCGGCTACGCGGAGAACGCCGCCTTCGGGGCTGGCCATCTCGAACCGGGTATGCAGATGATCACCAAGCCCTTCCCGGTGGAGGTATTGGCCAGCAAGATCCGCTCGATCATAGAAGCTTGATCGTCAGTCTGTGCACGGGGCGAGTAGCACAGGAGCCAAATGCTAAGGGGCCATGACATGCTGATGTCATGCGGCCGCTTTCAGGTCTGCTTCGCCTTCCAAGCGGACCTCCGAATCCGCCAGGCATAAGATCCGCAGCGAGCCGCATTGAGACGAGGGCGGCCCGGGCCGCAGCAAAGGTCTGCTTCTTCGTCTTGAACGCCGGACGCGGTCGGACCGGTTTCGGCCAGACTACGTCACGCCGGATCGCCGGCGCGCGCAGAACCGGACGTTCGGCTTTTCGCCCATTTCGGCCATTCGTCGGCCATTGCCGGCATCTTCATAGCGGACATTGCCACGAAGCGAATCACGGATCCCACTTGCGCCACGACCGGATTTTCGGTTTTGGCCGAATTGAGATCAACCCTGGCCGCGAGGAATTAACTTTTCCCGGTCCGAACGAGCAACAGCAACGCCGCTCAAAACAATTGCGCCGGAGCCGGAGCCTATCTCCGGGCATTGCCACCGGAGCCCCTCGTCACTGTCTTGTAAACGGCCGAAGATTATAGTCCCGCGGCCTCGTTCGCTCGATCGCCGCAGCCGCCCGCACCACGTCGAACTCGCCGAGGTTGGGGCCCACGACCTGGATGCCGACGGGCATCCCGTCCGAGGCAATCCCCGCGCAAACTGATGCTGCGGGCTGCCCAGTGAGGTTGAAGGGATAAGTGTAGAAGGCCCACGAGACGAGGCTGCGATCTTCCAGCCCGTCTGGAATGTTCCGCCCTGCTTCCAAGGACGAGATAGGCAGTGTTGGCGACAGAAGGACATCGTAGTTGGTAAAGAAGCTGACCATCCGATCTCGCAGCGCATAGCGCGCGAATACGGTTTCGTAATAGCTGCGCATCTCCTGTGCGAGTGCGGCGTCGAGCACGTCGGCCACGGCCGGGTCCAGGAGATCGCGGCGGGATTCGAGGACACCGCGCAGCCGTGTGCCGATGCCGGCGTAGAACTCAGCGGTCCAAAGATCTGCCGGGTCGGACTCGAAGACGGCTTCGACCTCATCCACGATCGCGCCCTGGTCCGCCAGCGCCATCGCCGCGGCACCGGCGATGGCGGCGACTTCGGGGGTTGGCCGCGCGTAGCCGAGGGTCGCACTCCAGGCGACCCGTAGACCGGCCACGGAAGCCTTGGCCGCGCCGAGAAGGTCGGGCACGGGCCCGGCCACCGCGAACGGATCGCGCGGGTCGTGGCCGGCAACCGCACTCGTCAGCAGGGCGGCATCGGCCACGTTGCGCGCGAGAGAGCCGACATGGGCCAGGGTGGGCGTCGCAGAGGTCGGCCAGACCGGCACGCGTCCGAACTGCGCCTTGAGCCCGACGAGGCCGGTGAGCGCGGCTGGGATGCGCAGGGAGCCGCCGCCGTCGGTGCCTAGTGCGAAGGGCGTAATTCCGGCCGCCACCGATGCGGCCGCCCCGGCGCTCGATCCACCCGGCGTCTTCGTTAGGTCCCAGGGATGCCGGGTTATGCCGGTGAGCGGCGAGTCGCCCACGGGCTTGGCTCCGAATTCGCTCGTCGTAGTCTTGCCGATGATGATCGCGCCTGCCGCGCGGAGTCTTTCGACCGAAGGGGCGTCGGCCGCGGCGATGTTCCCCGCCATGGCGCGCGAGCCGGAGGCGTACGGTGCGTTCGCGACGGCGATCAAGTCCTTCACCGAGACTGGCAGCCCGTGGAGGAGCCCGAGCGGGGCGCCGCGCATCACCGCCTCTTCGGCGCGCTTGGCCGCGGCACGGGCCTCTTCCGGCATCAGGTGGCAGAAGGCGTTCAGCGTGCTTTGGCTGGCCTCCGCCCGTGTGAGGGCTCGCTCCGTGAGTTCCACCGGCGACACCGCGCGGGTCGCAATGAGGCGTCTCAGCTCAAGCGCGGTCATGAAGTTGAGGTCGTTCGACATCGCTTCGCTCCCCGCAGTCGAGATGCGGCGCCCCACAGGGCGCCGCAGGCGCATCAGTCGTTGACGATGGCGAAGGCGCGGACCGGCGAGCCGGAGCCGCCCTTGAACTTCAGCGGGACGCCGAAGAACTGCACCTCACCCTTCCCCAGAAGCTCGTCCAGGTTCACCAGCCACTCCCAATGGCTCATGCCGAGATCGCGGCAGAGGCGGTGCTGGGCGAAGATGTTGTCGCTCGGCTTATCGGTCGAGGGACCTTCGACCCCCTGCATCTTCGAGCCGCGCTCATACAGCCACTTCGTCGCTTCAGCTGTGAGCAGCGGGTTCTTCCACACCGAGTCGAGGCTCGGATAGTTGCGGGCGTGGAAGCCGGTGCAGAGCAGGACGATGTGACCGTCAATCTTCACGCCGCTTTTGGCCTCGGCCGCCTCCATGTCGGCGACAGTGATGTCACCGAGGTCTGGGATATGGCGCAGGTCGAAGCAGACGGCCTTGCCCATGAACATCTCCAGCGGCATCTCGTCGACGGGCTGGCCGTTCGGGTTCACGTGCAGGAACGCGTCCACGTGGGTGCCGACGTGATCGAGCATCGCGATGAAGTTGGTCTGGAAGGTCATCGCGTCGCCGGGGACGCCGAGTCCGAGGGCTGCCGAGCTCTCGTGGCTGAGATGAGTGGTGAGCACCGGCCGCTGGAAGAGCTTGTGGGCCGGCATGTTGTCTTCAATCAGGAGGCTTAGATCGACGACGCGCTGGGGCATGGCGGGTCCTTACAAGTCGTAGGGGATCGTTCGCGGAATCGACGGATGCCGCGTCGGATCGGGTTTTCGAAGATGCCGCGCTCAGGCGGCTTTCTTCTTGCCGAGAAAGGTCTCCATGACCTCCGGATCGCGGGCGAGAAGCCCGCTCGGGCCGTCCCGCACCACGCGCCCCTGCGCCACCACGTAGGCATGGTCGGCGATGGCGAGCGCGTAGGATGCGAGTTGCTCGACGAGAAGAATGGTGAGGCCCTGGCGGTTGAGGTCGCGCAAGACGCCGATCAGTTGTTCGACGATCCGCGGCGCGAGGCCGAGGGAGAGTTCGTCGATGACGAGGAGGTCGGGCTCGGCCATCAGGCCGCGGGCGATGGCGAGCATCTGCTGCTCGCCGCCCGACATGCTGCCGGCGGGCTGACGCAACCGCTCGCGCAGGCGTGGAAAGAGGGCCAATGCTCGCTCGAGCGTCTGCTTCGCCCGCGCGGTCCTGAGGCCGCCGTGGGTGTAGGCACCGAGGATCAGGTTGTCCTCGACGGTCTGGTCCGGGAAGATCAGGCGTCCCTCGGGAACCATGGCGAGACCGCGCGCGACCTTGGCATGGGCGGGTAGCCGCGTGACCTCCTCGCCCTTGAACAGGACGCGACCTCCGCTCGGTCGCACGAGCCCGGTGAGGCCGCGCATGAGCGAGGTCTTCCCAGCCCCGTTGTTGCCGATCACGGCGACCAGCTGGCCGCGCCGTACGGTCAGGCTTGCACCGCGGAGGGCTGTTGCCGCGCCGTAGCGGACTTCCAAGTTCTCGACCACGAGCAGGGGCTCGTCGACCATCAGGCTGCCTCCTCATCGAGGATGGCGGACGGGCCGCCGAAATAGGCTTCGATGACCCGCGGATCGGACTGCACCGCCTCCGGACGGTCGCTCGCGATGATCTGTCCGTAGTCGAGTACCGTCACGGTGTCGGCGACCGCCATGATGAGGTCGACGTGATGCTCGATCAGGAGCACCGAGACGCCGAGACCCGCGATCTTCCGGATCATGCCTTCCAGTTCGTCGATCTCCTGGGTGGTCAGGCCGGCGGCGGGTTCGTCGAGGAGCAGCAGGCGCGGCCGCGTTGCGAGAGCTCGGGCGATCTCGAGCCGGCGCTGGTGACCGAAGGGCAGGAAGCGCGCCTGCTCGTTGGCCGCCTCGCTCAAGCCCACGAAGTCGAGCAGGCCGATCGCGGCCGCGCGGCAGGCGGCCTCCTCGCGGCGGAAGCGGGGCGTCCGCAGGATCGCGCCCGGGAGGCCGTAGCCGTGATGGCTGAAGCCGCCCACCAAGACGTTCTCAAGCACCGTCATCTGCCCGAAGAGCTCGGTGTTCTGGAACGTGCGGGCGAGACCGAGGCGAGCGATGCCGTGAACCTTGCGACCGGCGAGATCAGTACCGTCGAGTTGCACGCCTCCCTCGCTCGGCCGGTAGAAGCCCGAGATCGTGTTGACGAAGGTCGACTTGCCGGCCCCGTTCGGACCGATCAGGGCGTGGATCTCGCCCGGGGCGACTCGGATGCTCGCGGCGCTCAGCGCCGTGAGGCCGCCGAAGCGAACGGTGAGGCCGGCGGTCTCGAGGCTCGCGGGCTCGCGGCCCGCCAGGGTCTCGGCGGCGGCGATCCCCTCGGCCGGATCGACGCCGCGGGGGCCGGGGCGCAGGCGGGCGTAGAGCTGGCCCAGTGTGCCGAGGATGCCGCCCGGCAGGCCGAACATCACGGCCAGGAGCAGGGCGCCATAGGCGAACTTCTGCCACTCGGCGAAGCGCTGCAGCACCTCCGGCAGGTAGGTGAGGATGAAGGCCCCGAGCACCGGCCCGAAGGTCGAGGCCGCTCCCCCCAGGATCACCATCAGCAGGAAGCGGACGGAATCGGAGAAGGTGAAGATGTCGGGCGAGATGTAGGCGTTGAGGAAGGCGTAGAAGCTGCCGGCGATCCCCGCCGTGACCGCCGCGACCGCGAAGGCGAGCGTGCGGATCCCGGTCGCGCCGATGCCGAGGCTGCGTGCGGCCGTCTCGCTCTGGGCGACCGCCAGCATGGCGCGGCCGTAGCCCGAGTGCTTCAGGTTGTGCGTCGCCAGCGTGGCGAGGAGGAGCGTGACCGCGAGCACCGCGTAGAACGCGTAGCCGGAGAGCGGATACCCGAAAAGGTTCGGGGCCGGGATGCCGGTGAGCCCCGTGGTGCCGCCGGTGAGGCTCTGCCACTCGATGGCGACGTTCTCGACGATGAGGCCGAACGCGATCGTCACCACCGCGAGATAGACGCCCCGCACCCGCACGCTCGGATAGGCGAGCGCCGCGCCGAAGAGGCCGGCGACCAGAGCGGCGCCGACGCTCGCAAGGACGAGGTCGAGGCCGAACCGGATCGCCAGGATCGCGCCGGTATAGGCGCCGAGCGCGAACAGACCCGCCTGGCCCAGAGAGACGAGGCCGGTGAGACCGACGAGGACGTTCAGGCCGACCGCGATCACGCCGTAGATCAGGAACAGCATGAACAGGCGCAGTTCGTACTCGTTGCCGGAGGTGAGCGGGACGGCGACGAGGATGGCCGCGAGCAGCGCGAAGCCGAGGAGGTGGAGCGTCTTCATACCTTGAAGATCTCCCGGCGGCCGAACAGGCCCTGAGGGAAGGCGAGGAGCACGAGGATCATCGCGCTGAAACCGATGATCTCGCGGGCCGCAGTCGAGATGTAGCCCTCGACGAACTTCTCCATGATGCCGAAGGCGAGGCCGGCCAAGACGACACCGGGTCCGCTGGTGATGCCGCCGATGATCGCGACCGCGAAGCCCTTGAGTCCGAGCAGCACGCCCATGCTGGCCGAGGCCTGGATCACGGGCGCGACGAGCACGCCCGCACCCGCACCCAACAGGGCGGCGAGACCGAAGGAGAACATCACGATCCGATCGACGTCGATGCCCATCAGGGCCGCCGCCTGCCGGTTGTGGGCCACCGCCTGCATCGCGCGCCCGACGAGGGTGTGCCGCTGCATCACGTGGAGCGCGATCATCACCAGCACTGCGACTGCCGGAATGACGAGTTCCTGCGGATAGACGCCCGCGCCGAAGATCGAGATCGCCCTGGCGACCCCGGGCGAGGGCAGCGGGCGGGAGAAGCCGCCGAACTGCATGGTGGCGAGCGACTCCGCCATGATGCCGACCGCGATCGTGGTCAGCATCCAGCCGATCGAGGCGTTCGCGCCGATGAAGGGCCGCACCGCGAAACGCTCCAGCACGACGCCGAACAGGGCCCCAGCCAGGATCGCCAGCAGGCAGGCGAGCGGCTGCGGCAGGCCGGCATCGACGCCCATCACCGCGAGCACGGCGCCGATCATCAGGGTGTCGCCGTGGGCGAAGTTCACGGCCTTGGCGGCCGACCACATGATGTGGAAGCCGAGCGCGACCAGGGCATAGATGCCTCCGATCGCGAGGCCCGAGAGGATGTATTGCAGGGCGGTCGTCATGGCTGCCGCGGAGGCTCCCGATGCGAGGCGGACGGGTCGTTCAGCGGTGTCGGGGCGGTCCGGCCCGGTGAGGGGGGATCCGGACGAACCGCCCCGGCCCTTCCCGCTGGGGAAGGAGCGAGAGGCGCGCGCGCCTTCAGTTCGTCTTGCCGTACGGGGTCTGCGCGATCGGCAGCAGCTTGCCGTCGGACCAGACGGTCAGCTTGTAGTAGCTCGGCAGGATCGCGTCCTGGCGCTCGGGATCGGAGGCGTCGAAGGCCGGGTCGTACTTGGCGACGAGGCCGTCGTACTTGACTTGGTAGAGGGCCTCGCGGACCTTCTTCCAATCGTAGGCGCCGGCCTTCTCGATCGCCTGCGCCACGATGTGGACGGCATCGTAGGCGTTGGCGATCCCGGAGCCCATCTTGATCTGCGACGGGTCCTTCAGGCCGTACTTCGCCTGGATCTTCTGCCAGAGCGCCTGCCCCTTGGGATCGAGATCGCCCATGAAGCTGTAGGTCTGCACGACCTCGACGCCGTTGGCGAGCGGGCCGGCAAGCTCGCCGAGATTACCGGCGATGCCCCAGGCGCCGATGATCGTGGGCTTGTAGCCGACCTTGTCCATCGAGCGGACAAGCTGGTTGCCTTCGCGGTCGAGAGCCCAGAACAGCGCCACGTCGGCACCGGAATCCCGAGCCCGGATCGCCTGGGCGGTCATGTCCTGGTCGTTCCAGTTGAAGGTTTCGGTAGCGACCAGATCCTTGCCGGCCTTGGCTATTGCCGCCTTGACGTCCGGAACGGCACCGTTACCCCAGCCTGTGTTCTCGTAGAAGAATGCGATCTTGCCGGTCTTGGAGACCTTGGCGGCCTGCTCGACCAGGAACCGTGCGACCCATTTGTCCTTGGCCGAGACCCGGAACATGTAGTTCGGGTTGCGTCCATTCTCGATCGCTTGCGTGTTTGCGGCGAGCACGCCGACGAAAGGAATACCGATGGCGTGCACCGGTTCCACTTGCGCCACGGAAACGGTGGAGTGGTATCCACCCAGGATGACCACGCACTTGTCGGCCAGCGCGATGCGCCGGGTATTGTCGACGCCGCGCGGCGGCGCGCCGGCATCGTCGTACTGGACGAAGCGCAGCGGCTTGCCGAGCACGCCACCCTTCGCGTTGATCTCGTCGATGGCGATCTCGGCTCCCATCTTGATCGCCTGCCCGCCAAACGCCGCCGGCCCCGTGATCGCCGCGGAGTTGCCGATGCAGGGCTCCTGCTCCGCGAGTGCGGTGCCGGGAACCGCCAGAGCCAAGGGCGCAGCCAGGAAGAGGCCGCGCAAGTACTTGTGCGCATCCATGGGATGGTCTCCGATTTCCTGATGGCGGCGCCGGTTGCTGCCCGATGCTCGTTCAGCCGCCTCGAAGCTACGCAACGAATACAGACGACATCAAAGACCAATTTCCAATATGAGCTATTGGAAATACCTATCAGTGCGGATCATAGGCGACCGAGGTTTTGCCGCCTTGCAGTCAACCACCCGTAGCAATTAGCTTTTTTTCGATGCGGTGCACATAGCTTGCGCATATTGCTCGGCGTTAGAGCAGTTTGACATCGTGGTGCAGCTTCGCGGATCCTCGAGGCGAATCTTCACCAGGATCGCCATGGATCTCCGCCAGCTTCGCTACTTCGCGCAGATCGCCGAGAGCGGGAACGTTTCGCGCGCCGCCGAGGTGCTGCGAATCGCCCAGCCTTCGCTCAGCCAGCAGCTGCGCAACCTCGAAGACGAGCTGGGCGTCGAATTGCTGTTCCGCCACGCGCGCGGGGTGACACCGACCGAGCTCGGACTGAAATTCTACGACCATGCGCGACGCATCCTGCAGGAGGTCGAGCGTGCGAAGGAGGTCGTGCGCTCTCAGGCGACAAGCCCGAGCGGGCGCATCTCGGTCGGGTTGCCAACCTCGGCCTGCCGGGGCCTGTCGCTGCCGCTGTACCGGGCGATCTCCGAGGCACTGCCTAACATCAGCCTGCACATCGTAGAAGCGATGAGCGGCACGCTCGACGAGTGGATCCAGTCAGGGCGCCTCGACGTCGCCCTGCTCTACGACCACAAGGCGTTCGAGCACGTGGCCTGGACCGAGATGATGGTCGAAGAGCTCATGTTCATCGTGCCAGCGGCTCATCCGCTCGCCTCCCGCCGCGAGATTTCGTTCCGGCAGGTCTTCAACCAAGCGCTCCCGGTTGTACTCCCGGGCCGACCGAACGTGTTGCGCACCGTCATCGAACAGCTCGCGGCTCGCCATGATGTTACGCCGACGGCAACGGACTGCGAGAGCCTGCCCGCGATCGCGGAGCTCGTGCGCGCTCAGGCCTTCGCGACCGTCATGCCGCATTTCGCATTGGCTACGGAAATCGAGAGCGGCGAGATGGTCGCGATACCGATCGCCGATCCGACGCCATCCTGGAGGCTCTCGGTGGTGGTGTCCCAACGAACCCTGAACGCACGCGGCAGCGAGGCCGTTGCCGAAGTCCTAGCGGGCGTCATCGGCGATCTCGTCGAGCGGTCCGTCTGGCGCGCTCGCCTCAAGCCGTCGGAGCGTCTGGCCCCTTTGCGCGCTCGCGCTTGAGTGACGCTGCTTGTTTCAGCCAACCGTTGCGCACCGTAAGACAGACCTGGCGCTTAGCGATCCTGAGCTTGGCTTGGCATTTTACGGTCATCCGAAGCTCCGCTGCGCCACGTTGAGCGGTCCTTCGTATTCGTTCCAGCCCTTGATCGTTCAGAGTCTCCTGGAAGCCTTCACCTAAGCCGCCGGACGTCCGCTTATCGATAACCCGAGTCTCGAAGCGGACAGCCCGCGATCGGCCGATCTGCGTCACGCTGAAGTGCCCTTGCGCGCAAAACCGGCCGTTCGGCTTCGCGCCCATTCCGGTCGTGCAAGTGACCGCAGTGCCATCCCAGGAACGGACACACTGCGTCGAGCCAGCCCGGGTCGTCGGCCCGCTGCCGGGCGCCCGGCATCACATCCCCTAAGCCAAGCCGCACAGGACCAAGGACCTTACCCCGCCGTCCGTTCCTGGTGGCTCGCCAGTCCAAAATTGGTCATGCGACTTACCGCCAGATCCGGTCGACCGCTTCGGACGCACTGCAGCCAGATACGATCTCGCCGCGCGAGCTGTGACGGCGGCGCAAACGAATCGGGAAGCGATTGCGTGCGCCTTCCATCATGAACTGCTCAAGAGGCGGCTTGATCGACCTGCATAGGTGACCGCTCGGCGAGCGCCAACGCGGTCGCCGCGAGCATGATCCCCATCCCCGATGCCTCCGCCCATCCGAAAGGCTCGTGTGCGTAGAGGACGCCGATCGCGACCGCGATCACCGGGCTGACGAAGGCGTACAGGCCGGCGTGGAACGCGCCCCAGTCCCGCACCAGCCAGAGGAAGATCGAGAAGGCGATCAGCGAGCCGCCGATCACCATTACGCCGAGGCAGACGAGCACCCGCCCATCCCAGAAGGCGGCGAAGCGACCCGGATCGTAGCCCTCGAGGAGCAAAGAGACCGGCACGAGGCCGATTGCGCCGATGAGCGTCTCCCAGAAGGCGAGAACCAGGGGGGGCATCGTCTGCGTCAAGGGCCGGCTGATCACGGAGCCCCAGGCGTAGCAGGCCGTGCCGACCGCTACCGACAAGAGGGCAAGCACCGCCGTGGCACCGTCTTGCGCGGCCCCGGCGCGGCCTGAGAACAGGAGCACGAGCCCGACGACACCGAGTCCGATCGCGCCGACCCGACGCGCGCTGAGGCGCTCCTGGCCGTAGAGGAAACCGATGAACGCCAGGAAGATCGGCATCAGCGACAGATTGACGATCGCCGACAACCCGCTCGGAGCATGTGCGACACCCCAGAACACGAAGCTGTAGCATCCGGTCGTGATGAGGAGCGAGGCGGCGACGATCCGGCCGAACGCCGGGATGCGCAGTGGCAGGCGCCGTACGCGTACGATGACGAGGAACAGGACGCCGGAGAGGAGGAAGCGCGCCGTCGCGAGGAGGATCGGCGGCACGGTCTGCACAGCGATCTTCGTCGGCAACCACGTCACCCCCCAGATCAGCGCCATAACGCCGAAAGCTACAAGGCGGCTCACGCCGGATCGCTTCCGACACTCATGCGCAACTCATCGCCGGCGACTCATGACAGATGGCGGTGCAATCCCGATGCCGTGGAGCGAGGACGGGCCGCGCTCGGGATCGCGATCAGGAGGCGTCGCAGGATGTAGGCGCCCATGGCCCGCGCTCCCGCTCAGGCCTCCCGGTACCAGTCGGGCAGGAACGACAGGTCGTTGTCCCAGCCGCTCTGCGGGGCGACGAGCTTGGCGCCAGCGGCCGAGACCTTCGCCCGGTGGATCAGCGGCAGCACGTTCTCGGAGACCGCGAGGTCGTTGCAGGTGATCAGCAGAGCCGCCCGCTTGACCGGGTCGAGCTCGCTCTGGGCGGCGTTGTAGGCTTTGTCGTAGGCGTCGTTGCGCCAGCGCACGACGTTGCGGCCCTGCCACTTGTTGGCCTGCGCCGCGACTTCCCACGAGACATACTGGAGCAGCCAGATCGCCGGATCGGCTTGGGTCATGTTGTTGGTATACATCTCCATGTCGGCGTAGAAATGTGGGTAGGTGTCGGGGTTGGCCGGATCGGAGGAGAAGAACACCGAGCCGGTCACCGATTTCAGCTCGATCTCGATGCCGGCCTTCGCGGCCGCCTGCTTGATGATCGCCTGGGTCTTCTGGCGCGGGGCGTTGATCGAGGTCTGGAAC
>Ga0255028_100031_pt1 | contig 43506 bp, 41 predicted proteins | sample DRGLUT_MetaT_FD_178168 | JGI IMG/M metagenome (GOLD analysis project Ga0255028, IMG submission 178168) | Metatranscriptome of freshwater microbial communities from Pennsylvania, United States - DR:GLUT (Metagenome Metatranscriptome) | ecosystem: Environmental > Aquatic > Freshwater > Creek...
AACCAGCCTGGCAGGAATGCGCCCCAATCGGTCGTTGCAGCGGCTTTAACCGTTTCCCGTTAGCGGACAGTCATGCACGTCGGATTCGATGCTAAGCAGCGACGACAACGCCTCCTCGCACCGACACCTTATAGCCGCGAAGCTCACCCGGACTTTTCCCGGTCCATCGTTTGAAAGCTCTCCTGAAATTCGCGACATCTGAAAAACCGACGAGAATGGCGATGTCGTCGTAGCTCAGCTTCGTCTTGGCGACGTACTCGATCGCGACCGCACGATGGAAGTCATCGACAATTGCGGTGAAGGAAACGGCCTCGTCGGTCAGGCGTCGCCGGAGCGTCCGGGACGTCATGTGCATCGCCCGCGCCACGTCCTCCATGCTTGGGAAGACGCCCGGAGACCGCATGAGGATCTGGTAGACTTCACCCGCGACACCTGCCGAAGCTTTCGCCTTCCCTACTAGGTTGTCACACGCATCCTGGAACATGAACGAGGTCAGCCGGTGCGCGAGTTGCGGCTTCTGGTCCAGGATCGCGCTGTCGTAGCGCAATTCGCAGTTGTCCTGGTCGAAGACGCAACGACAGTGGAGGTACTCCTCGTAGACCGAGGCATGATCCGGTTTTGGATAGGAGAAGCGCGCCAGGGCGGGCGGGCACGGCCGCCCGGCGACGTCCTGGAGATGGGTGACCTGCTGCGTGAATTGCTGCTCGATCAGGAACTGGCGCAGGTCGCCCGACGGCGCGAACACGAACTCGTCCGGAAAGGTCCAGACGGCGGCATCGGGATATTCCTGCCACTCGATCGTCAGCGTGGGGGTCGCCAGGAGATGGTATTTGACACCGAGATTGAAGTAATCCCTCAGCGACAGGCACGACATCAGCGCGTAGCCGTACATGCCGTAAGCCGACAGGTGAAGCCGTGCGCCGACCTGGAACGGCGTGCTTGGGTCCTGCGTGAGTTGCAAGGCGTTCCGGCAGACGGCGACGTATTGCCGGACCGAGGTCAGCGCTGAGGCGTCGTGGATCCTGTCGGCATCGATGCCGGTGTCGCGCAGGCAGTCTTCCGGCGGAATGCCCTGCTCGCCCAACACTTCGACGAGGGCGGCGATCTTGTAGGGCGCGTAGATCCGCTCGCTCGGTAGCGGTATTTTCTTCAACACGGGCAGTTTCCGCGTGTCCTCCAAGGACCTCACTATGTCCGATAAGGACCTTGGCGCCTAGCCGGCCCCTCAGTAGCCTCCTCTGAAAATACGGGAGGACACACATGCTCGCCGCCATCGCTTCGAGGCTCGGCCAGCGTACGAGGGAAGCGCGTCGGGCGCGGGCTCGCCGGACACAGCCGGCGCGCCGCCTGCCGCTGCAAGCATAGGCCCAGGGGCACCAAGCCCCGATCCATCTGAAACGAACTGTCTCCGTCCCGGGAGGGAAGCCCGGGGTCTGCGATGAGCGGGCTCCGAAGGCGGACCTATGCGCGCCGTCCGGCCGCCGGTCCAGTCGACAGCCAAACAGTCGAACGACAATCATACAGGAGGAAGCGACGATGAAGAGAGCGAACCGTAAAATCATCATCTCCTGCGCGATCACCGGATCGACGCACACGCCGTCGATGTCCGAATACCTGCCGCTGACGCCCGAACAGATCGCCCGCCAGTCGATCGAGGCGGCGGAAGCCGGGGCCGCGATCATCCATCTGCACGCCCGCAACCCGGAGGACGGACGGCCGACGCCCGATCCGGCGGTCTACCGCCAGTTCGTCCCCGTCATCGCCGCCGCCACGGATGCCGTCGTCAACATCACGACCGGCGGCAGCACGCGGATGACCTTGGCCGAGCGGCTGGCCTATCCGCTACAAGCCGGGCCCGAGATGTGCTCGCTGAACATGGGATCGATGAACTTCTCGATCCACGGTGTCGCCAGCCGCATCACGGAGTGGCGTTACGATTGGGAAAAGCCCTACCTCGAAGGCATGGAGGATCAGGTCTTCCGAAACACCTTCAAGGATATCCGGCACATCCTGGAAGAACTCGGCGCCAAGGGTACGCGGTTCGAGTTCGAGTGCTACGATGTCGGCCATCTCTACAATCTGGCCTACTTTGCCGAGCAGGGCTTGGTGAAGCCGCCGTTCTTCATCCAGTCGATCTTCGGCGTCCTCGGCGGCCTCGGGCCGGACCCGGAAAACCTCACCCTCATGCGGATGACGGCGGACCGGCTCCTTGGCCGTGAGAATTACCAATTCTCGGTCCTCGGCGCCGGACGCCACCAGATCCCCTTCGTCACGCTCGGCGCGCTCATGGGCGGCAACGTCCGCGTTGGGCTGGAGGACAGCATCTACATCGGCAAGGGCATCCAAGCGAAATCGAGCGCGGAGCAGGTCAGGAAGATCCGCCGCATCCTCGAAGAACTGTCGCTCGAGATCGCGACACCGGCCGAAGCCCGCGAGATGCTTCAGCTGAAGGGCCCCCGCTCCGTCAAATTCTGACGTCTCACACGACACCACGAAGCCAGACCCGCTCGCACGACGGGGCGGCGCATCACGGCTCGATCGAATCTGGGAGGACACCACATCATGAGCCAAGTCCAGTCGCCCGCATCCAGGGATGCGATTCTCGCTACCGCGACGGGGAAGGTGAAGCGCCACCTTCTGCCGATGATGGTGTTCATCTACTTCCTGTCGTTCATCGACCGCACGAACGTCGCCCTCGCAAAGGGCGCATTCCAGGCCGATCTCGGCATCACGGCTGCGATGTACGGGTTCGGCGCCGGCATCTTCTTCTGGGGCTATGCGCTCCTCGAAGTGCCGAGCAATCTCCTCGCACACCGCATCGGGCCGCGGCGCTGGATCGCGCGCATCGCCGTGACATGGGGCGCGATCTCCGCCCTGATGATGTTCGTCCAGGGCGAGTGGTCGTTCTATGCCTTCCGTACGCTCCTCGGGATCGCAGAGGCGGGCCTGTTCCCGGCGCTGATGTACGTCACCACCCTGTGGTTCGCGCAGCGCGATCGGGCCGTGGCGGTGGGCTGGATCTACACGGCGCCGGCGCTGGGTCTCACCATCGGCAATCCGCTCGGCGGGGCGCTGATGCAGCTCGACGGTCTCGGCGGCCTGCACGGATGGCAGTGGATGTTCCTGCTGGAAGGCGTGCCGACCGTGATCTTCGGCATCGTCCTGTGGTTCGTCTTCCCCGACCTTCCGCGGGACGCCACGTGGCTCACCGCCGCTGAGGCCGACGCCATCGAGTCCAACGCGGCCGGACAGGGCGGGTCGCATGCCGCGGCCCACGCCCCGTCGAAGGAATGGATCTCCGTCCTCAAGCGCCCGAGCACGATCCTGATCGCGCTGATCTACTTCTTCAATCAGATCGGCTTCGTCGGGCTGTACTTCTTCATCCCCTCGATGGTGCAGCAGATGCAAGCGAGCACGCCGCTCATGGTCGGCCTGCTCTCCAGCTCGGTCGGCATCGGGTTCCTGCTCGGCGTGCTCATCCTGCCGCGCATCAAGCGGTTCTTCGAGAGCGACATGGTCTTCCTCGGCGTGGTCACGGCCGGGCTTCTAATCAGCGCCACCGTGTTCCTGGCGACGAGCCTGCCGGCGATCCAGCTCGTGCTCTTCACGACGACGGCGTTCTTCGCGGGCGGCATCCTGCCGATCTTCTGGTCGGTGGCGATGAAGCGCCTCCAGGGGATCCAGGCCGCCGCCGGGCTCGCCTTCATCAACACCATCGGCCTGATCGGGGGCTTCGTCGGCCCCTCCGTCTTCGGTCTCGTGGAGCGGGAGACGGGCCGCAGCGCCTCGGGCTTCATCGTCATCGCCATCACGGCGCTGCTCGGCCTGATCCTGATCCCCGTCCTGGCGAGGGTCCTTCGCACCGAAGCCGGGCTCGCCCCCAGTGGCGTCCTCCGCGCCAGCCACCCGTGACCGGGGATCCGGCGCGCCGGGCTCGTCAGAGCGCGACGCGCCGCCGACAGACCGTCAGCCGAGAGGACACAGCATGGCCATCGTCGATTTGTTGAAGCCCACGCCCGGCCTGCGGGTGATGGTGACGGGCGGAGCGGCCGGGATCGGCCTCTGCATCGCCAAGGCGTTCCAGGAAGTCGGCGCGCGGGTCTACGTCTGCGATGTCGATCCCACCGCGGTCGAAGCCGTCAAGGCGGCCCACCCGTCGATCGGCGCCGGCGTGGCGAACGTCGCCGACCGCGCCATCGTCGATCGGTTCGTGGATGAAGCCGTAGCCGCGCTCGGCGGCCTCGACGTCCTCATCAACAACGCCGGCATCGCGGGGCCGACCGGGTCCATCGAGGATTTGGAGCCTGAGGAGTGGGACCGGACGGTCGCGACCAACCTCAACAGTCAGTTCTACGTGCTCCGGCGCGCGATCCCGATCCTGAAAGCCTCCGCAGCGGGCAGTGTCGTCGCGATGTCGTCCGTGGCGGGGCGCCTCGGTTACCCCTTCCGCACGCCCTACGCCTCGACCAAGTGGGCCATCGCGGGCCTCGTGAAATCCCTCGCGATCGAGTTGGGGAGGGACAACGTGCGCGTCAACGCGGTCCTGCCCGGTCTCGTGGCCGGGCCGCGCATCGATCGCGTCATCACGGCGCGGGCTGAGGCCCTGGGCCTCGGCTTCGATGAGATGAAGGCCGAGTACCTCTCCAAGATTTCTCTCGGCCGGATGGTCACCGAGGAGGACATCGCGGCGATGGCCTTGTTCCTGTGCTCGCCGGCCGCGAGCAACATCACCGGCCAATGCATCAGCGTCGATGGGAACGTCGAGCACCTGTAGGCCGGCGCCCGCGGACACCTACGCGGGACGCCCCCACCGATCCCCACCCATACCTGCCGAGGGGGCATCATGAGAACCAGCCTGACACCCCAAGCGGCCGCCGCCCTCGTTCCGGACGGAGCCACGGTCATGATCGGCGGCTTCATGGGCGTGGGAACGCCGAACCGCACGATCGACGCCCTCGTGTCCCGCGGGGTCCGCAACCTCACGATCATCGCGAACGATACCGCCCGGCCGGGTGTCGGCATCGGCAAGCTCATCGGCGCCGGCGCCGTGTCGCGGGTGATCGTTTCGCACATCGGTACGAACCCTGAGACGCAGCGCGCCATGCTCGCGGGCGAGATCGCGGTGGACCTTGTGCCCCAGGGCACCCTCGCGGAGCGCGTCCGCGCCGGCGGCTCCGGACTTGGCGGCGTGCTGACGGCGACCGGTCTCGGAACCGTAGTGGCCGAGGGCAAGATCGTCGTAACGGTCGGTGGCCGCGAGTACCTCGTCGAGGAGGCGCTCCGGGCCGCGATCGCCCTGGTGGCAGCAAGAAGTGCCGACTACGCGGGCAACCTCGTTTACTCGCTGACGGCCCGAAACTTCAATCCGCTCATGGCCATGGCAGCCGACACCGTCATCGCGGAGCCGAACGAGATCGTTCCGGTCGGCGTCCTGGCTCCGGACGTCATCCATACGCCCGGCGTGCTGATCGACCATCTGGTCGAACGGCCGCTGCCGCTGTGAGGATCGGGGGACACCATGGACGACCGTGAACTCATCGCACGCCGCGTCGCCCGGGAGTTGCACGACAACACCCTGGTCAACCTCGGCATCGGCCTTCCGACGCTCGTGGCGCGCTTCGTGCCCGATGACCTGCGCGTCTACTTCCAGTCAGAGAACGGCATTATCGGCTTCGGCGCCCGGCCACCCGAGGGAATGGAGGACGTCCATCTCACCGATGCCGGCGGCGCTTTCGTGTCGGCGTTGCCGGGGGCGGTGGCGTTCGACTCAGCGATGTCCTTCGCGCTCATCCGCGGCGGCCACCTCGATACGACCGTGCTGGGTGGCCTGCAGGTCGATCGCCGCGGCCTGCTCGCGAACTGGATGATCCCCGGCCAGCTCATCCCCGGCATGGGCGGTGCGATGGACCTGGTGGGCGGAGCCAGACGGGTGATCGTGGCCATGAGCCATACCCAGAAGACGGTGCCGAAGATCGTCCCTGAGCTGACGCTTCCGGCCACGTCCCTCCGGCCCGCGACGCTGATCGTGACGGAGATGGCGGTGATCGAGCCCGGCCCGGAGGGACTGATCCTCCGGGAGCGGGCGCCCGGTGTATCCGTCGATGCCATCCGCCGGGCAACTGCTGCAGACTTGCAGAGTGATGGAAACGTCCCTGAGATGAAGATATGACTTGATCCGCAATCTCAGTATGAATTTTCGAAAGCGGCCATCCTGCTTTCGGCCAGATCACGTTACACTGGATCGCCATCGCGGGCGGAACCGGACGTTCAGCATTGCGCCCATTTCAGTCAGTCAGCCGGATGCGACGCCGCCTCAGAAGCAGACGTCACAGACAGGAGAATCAACTTGGGGCGCTGGTAGATTTGATGACGGCAACAGTGACTGCGTTTTCGGTCGCGCTCAGCCGATCCCGAGACCTCGGATGAGGAGGACCGCGATGGCCAGGAGCACGAGCAGCGAGGCGGTGACCGCCAGCGTCACCCGGCCGCCGACCTGCGCCAGCACGCGGACATCAACGCCCAGGCCCAGCGCGGCCATCGACACGATCGTGAGGAAGCCGGCGATCCGGGCCAGCGGCCCGACCGCGCCGTCCGGGATCAGCCCCAGTGAGCGCAGCGAGGCCAGCGCCAGGAACCCCAGGATGAACCACGGCACCAGCTTGAAGAAGCCGAGCCGCCCCGGCGCGGCCTTGGCCGTCGCCCCCGCCGTCGGCAGGCGCGGGGCGATCAGCGACAGGGCCACCACCACGGGGCCGAGCATCAGCACCCGTACGAGCTTGACCAGCGTGCCCACCTGCGTGGCGAGCGGGCCGACCGGGACGGTCGCGGCCAGAACCTGCGGCACCGCGTAGACGGTGAGTCCCGCCAGCACCCCGTACTGGTGCTCGCCGAAGCCGGCCAGCGGCACGAACAGCGGCAGGCCGAGCACCATCAGCACGCCGAGCACGGCCGTGAACGCGATGGCGGCCGCCACGTCCCGGCTGTCGGCCCCGATGACGGGGGCCACGGCCGCGATCGCCGAGTTGCCGCAGATGGCGTTGCCGCAGGCGATCAGCAGCGCCATGCGCACGGGCAGGCCCAGCGCGCGGCAGAGGGCGCAGCTCGCCAGGATGGTCAGCGCCACCGCGCCGACGATGCCGGCCAGCAGCGCCGGCCCCGAGGCGACGATCGCCCCGAGGCTCACCGAGGCGCCGAGCAGGGTGACGGCCACCTCCAGCACCTGCTTGGCCGAGAAGGCGATGCCGGCCTTGAACCGCGCCCCCGGCACCCAGGCGGTGCGCAAAGCCGTCCCCAGCAGGATGGCCAGCACCAGCGCCTCGACATAGGGATGGCCGGTCAGGCTCTCCTCGCCCGCCTGTAGTGCCTGTGCCACCCCGGTGATGACGCCGCACAGGAGCAGGCCCGGCAGCAGGCTGCCCGCCGTCCCCGCCCAGGCGGATCCGCGGGCACGGTCCGAGGGGGTGGATCCCGCGGCGATACGGCCGGCAATCCTGGCGGTCATGACGGGACCTCCCTGTCCGGAGCCGGCGCTCAGTAGGTTGCGCCGAGATAGGCCGCGATGGCCTTGGCCTGGTCCGCCTCGATCGGGGCGTGGTAGACCTTGACCATCTTGGCGACCTCGGCGTCCCAGAATGCCGGCCCCTTCCGGGGCGGCTGCATGGCGACGTAGTCCGCCGAGTGGCAGGTCTGGCAGTTCTCCTGCGCGGCCTGGAATCCGGCCGCGTGGCCGGCATCCGGCGGCGCCTTGAACTGCGCGGTCGGCTCCGGCAGCGCGTAGGTCTCGGGCGCGGCGAGCGCCGCCGTCCCGGCGAGCAGGAAACAGAGGACGGGCAGCGCGGTGAAGCGGGGCATGTCGATCTCCCTCAGGCCGCCCGAACGCGGGTCGTCTCGACCACGTTGCGCATGTAGCCAGGCGGATTCCAGCGCGGCTCCATCGGCTGCGTATCGCCGTCGGTGCCGGTCGCGCGGACGCGCAGGGCATGCGGCCCCGGCGCCAGATCGGCCTCGGCGGTCCAGGCGCGGAAGGCGTAGCGGCCGAGATCCTGGCCGAGCCGGGCCGGACTCCAGGTCCTGCCGTCGTCGGTGGAGACCTCCACCGCCTTGATGCCCGATCCGCCGTCGAACGCGATGCCCCGCAGCGGCACGCGGCCGGCCTTCACCTGCGCGCCGTCCGCGAGGTTGGTCACGAAGGAGCGGACGTTGAAGCGGCCGATCGGCACGGTCTTGTCCGGCGCCTTGCCGGGCTCGGTGCAGGCGCAGGCGTTGTCGGGGATGCGGTAGGCGCTCGTCATCCAGAAGCCGTCGAACGGCTTGTCGAGCACGGTGATGGCGTTGAGGTGCTTGACCCAGTAGGTGCCGTAGAAGCCCGGCACGACGAGGCGCAGGGGGAAGCCGTTGAGCCAGGGTAGGTCCTGCCCGTTCATGCCCCAGGCCAGCATGACCTCGCCGTCACTAGCGTGGTCGACGGGGAGCGCCTTGGCGAAATCCGGCGTCTCCGGCAGGACCGGACCGTCGAGACCCGCGAAGAAGACCTGCACGGCCCCGGCCTTGATGCCGGCCTTGTCGAGGACGCTCTTGAGCGGGAGGCCGGTCCAGCGGGCGCAGCCCATCGCGCCGTTGGCGAGTTGCCCGCCGGCGATCCGCGGCTCGAAGAAGCCCCGGGAATTGCCTGAGCACTGGTTGACCGCCACGATCTCTGTCTGCCCCGGAAGGGCCTTGATGTCGGCCAACGAGAGGTCGAGGGACCGCGTGACATGGCCCGTGACCGCGACGCGGAACGCCTGCGGGTCGATCTCCGTGGGGATGTCGGCGAGGTGGTAGCGGACGAAGAACGCGTCGTTGGGGGTGATGGCGCCCTCGTCGAACACGGCGAACGGCGTCTCCAGCTGCGGCGGGCGGCCAGTCATCTGCAGGAGCGGCCGCTTGCCCGGATAGGCCACCAGCGGCCGCTCGCCGTTGCCGAAGGGCAGGGTCACGGTCTCGTCCGCCCGGGCGCGGAGCGGCGCGAGGGCATGGCTGCCCGCGCCCGCGGCCAAAGCCGCCAGAAGTCGCCGCCTGTCCATCATGGTTCGCGTTCCTCTTGGTGGCGTGCCGTTCAGGGTTCGATGCTGGCACCGCCGGCGCTTCAAGTGTCGATCCGCGCTCAAGCCGGCGTAACAGCCGTCCCGCGTCGCGAGATGTGCACGTTGCGGTAGAGCGTCAGCGTGCCCACGATCGAGAACAGCGCCGCGCAGGCGAGCCAGAGTCCCGGCATGGCGCGGTTCCCAGTCGCGTGGATCAGATAGGTGCACACAGCCGGCGTGAATCCGCCGAAGATGGCCTGCGCAAGGCTGTAGGCCAGCGAGAAGCCGGTCGCGCGCACCTCGGCCGGCATGATCTCGGTCAGCGTGACGACCATGACGCCCTGGTAGCCGCCGTACAGGAACGACATCCACATCAGGGCCGCCAGCAGCCGGCCGAAGGACGGGTCCGACACGAGCCAAGCCATAACCGGATAGGCCGTCAGGCCGATCAGCACCGAGAAGGTCATCAAGACCGGCAGACGCCCGACGCGGTCCGAGACAGCCCCCATGACGGGCACCCAGATGAAGTTCGCGACGCCGACGCAGACGGTGACCACGAAGCTGTCATGGGCGCTCAGACCCAGCACCTGACGGGCATAGGTCGGCGTGTAGGCGGTGATCATGTAGAAGAAGACGCTCGTCAGGGTGACGAGCAGCACCGCCTTGAGCACGATCGCCCAGTTCTGGAGGAGCGACCGGTAGATCTCGCTGAGCGTGGCGCGGCGATGCCGGGCCCGCTTCGCGAACTCCTCGCTCTCGTGCATCGAGCGCCGGATCCAGAATAGGACGGGGATGATCAGGCAGCCGATCAGGAACGGGATGCGCCATCCCCAGGCGAGCATCTGCTCCTCTGTCAGGAAGCCGCGCAGGGTCACGCCGATGATGGCCGCGAAGACCACCGCGACCTGCTGGCTGGCCGATTGCCAGCTCACGTAGAAGCCGCGGTTCCCGGGCGTTGCGATCTCCGACAGGTAGACCGAGACGCCACCCGATTCCGCGCCCGCCGAGAAGCCTTGCAGCAATCGGCCGATCAGGACGAGGATGGGGGCGGCGATGCCGACCGATGCGTAGGTCGGCGTGAAGGTAATCAGCGCGACGCCCACCGACATGATGGCGAGGCTCATGACCAAGCCGGCCCGCCGGCCATGCCGGTCGATATAGGCGCCTAGCACGATGGCGCCGAGCGGGCGCATCAGGAAGCCGATCCCGAAGGTCGCCAGCGACAGCATCAACGAGACGTACTCGTTGTCGCTGGGGAACACGGCCTTCGCCACTGCGGCGGCGTAGAAGCCGTAGACCATAAAGTCGAACATCTCGAGGAAGTTGCCGCTGACGACGCGGAAGACGTCTCCCTTGGTGGGCGGGCGTTGGGCCGAAGTGTCCATGGTTTCTCTCCCGTCGGCGGGGCGGTCGAATCCGAAGACGCCGGCCGCACGTGCGAGACGAAACTGTTGTTCTATATATTAGAACATCGTCTCATTTTACGTTAGGCTATGAAGGCCTTTGGTTGCAGTCAACCGCGAATCTGCGTCCAAGCCGATTGCGGCAGAGCTTGGATTCCTGTCGCGTCAGCTCTCCAGAAGGCAGCCGTCTCGCTCTTGACGCGTTGCAGCCCTCGGCGATAGGCTTTGATGGAACGCTGTTTCGGATGTTAGAACAATGGACAGCACGCTTCTCAAGGGACTGTTACTCCTGGAGCACTTGGCGGGCAGCGAGACGCCCCGCGGCGTCAGCGAACTGGCGCGCGCGCTGAGTCTGACGAAGAGCAACGTCCACCGCACGCTGCAGACGCTGGTGGCTGCCGGATACGTGCGCGCACTTCCCGGGGGCACCTACGCGTGCACCCTGAAGCTCTTCGAGCTCGCCAGTCCCGTGGTGGCGCGGATCGACGTCCGGCAGGTCGCCGAGCCGTTCATGCGGACGCTGGCGGAGCAGACGCAGGAGACGATCCACCTCTCCCTGCTCGACCGGGCCGACGTCATCTACCTGCACAAGATCGAGAGCCCCCAGCCGGTCCGCGCCTATTCGTCGATCGGCGGCCGAGCCCCGGCCTACTGCGTGGCCTCCGGCAAGGCGCTTCTGGCGTACCAGGAAGAGGCGCTGTCCCATCTGCCGGAGACGCTCCAAGTCTTCACGCCGCGCACGATCGCGTCCCTGGACCTGCTGCGGCGGGATCTGGAGCAGGTCCGGATCCAGGGCTTCGCGGTCAATCGCGGGGAGTGGCGGGAGGGCGTCTGCGGCCTCGCCGCGATCGTCCACGATGCGATGGGCCGGCCCGCGGCCGCGATCGGCATCTCCGGACCGGCCGATCGCCTGAACCCGACGGCGTTGCGCCGCTTCAGCGACGTGGTCGTCGATGCGGCGCGCGGCCTGTCGCGCGCCCTCGGCTACAACCCCATCACCGTCTCATCCCATCCCGCGCCGCGACATGCCCGAGGCCCCGTGCCCGGGCGTGCATCGGCGACGATTGTCTGATCGAGGAGAAGCCCGTGCGACCGCTATCCGGTATCCGCGTGATCGAGTTCTGCAGCGTCGCGGCCGGGCCGTTCTGCGCCATGCTGCTCGCCGACATGGGGGCTGACGTCGTCAAGGTCGAGAACCCGGACGGCGGCGATTCGATGCGGGCCTGGCCGCCCCTCAACGTGGGCTTCAGCGAGAACTTCGCCTCGCTCAACCGCAACAAGCGCTCCGTGACGCTCGACCTGAAAGATCCGGCCGACAAGGCGCGGGCCCTGGACCTGATCGGCTCCGCCGACGTGGTGCTGGAGAACAACCGCCCCGGCGTGATGAAGCGGCTCGGCCTCGACTACGCGAGTGTCAGCGCCGAGCGGCCCGGCCTCGTCTACTGCTCGATCTCGGCCTTCGGCCAGGAGGGGCCGCGCTCAGCCGAGGCCGGTTTCGACCTCACGCTGCAGGCGATGAGCGGCGTCATGAGCGTCACGGGTGAGCCCGGCGCGCCACCGGTGAAGTGCGGCGTGCCGATCTCGGATTTCGGCACCGGCCTGTACGCGGCCTACGCCATCGCGGCGGCGCTGCTCCAGGTGCGGGCGGACGGGCCCGGCGCGCACATCGACGCCTCGATGTTCGGTGCTTCCCTGGCGATGGGGGCGCTTCAGACCAGCGAGTATTTCGGCAGCGGCCGCGACCCGAAGCGCCTGGGCTCGGCCCACCCGCGCAACGCACCCTATCAGGCCTTCCGCGCCAAGGACGGGTACTTCGCCATGGCGGCGGGCAACAACGCCCTCTACCGCGCCGCCTGCGCGGCGATCGGACGCGACGACCTCGCCGAAGATCCGCGCTTCGCCTCGACCGCCCTGCGGGCCCAGAACCAGGGCGAACTCCTGGCGATCCTCGAACGCGACTTCGCCGACCTCACCTGCGCCGACCTGCTCGGCCGGTTCCGCGCCGCGGGCGTGCCCTGCGCGCCGATCAACGGCTACGCCGACGCCCTTGCCGACCCGCAGGTTGCGCATATGGGCTGGGTCCAGCCGCTGACCCTGCCGTCCGGCGCCGAGACACGCACCTTCGTGTCGCCGCTCAAGTTCTCAGGGGAGGGCTTCCCGATCTACCGGGAGCCGCCGGCGCTGGGCCAGCACAACGCCGAAGTGTTCGGCGAGGCCGCGCCGGCCCGCGCGCGCACGGCGTGAGGGGCGCCACCATGGACGAGCTCCTGAAAGAGCGCAGCGGCGACACGCTGACCTTGACGCTCAACCGCCCCGACAAGATGAACGCCCTGTCGCCCCCCCTGGTCGACGCGCTCCTCGACGCTGTCACAGCCGCGGGCCATGACGGGACCCGGCTCCTCGTGCTGAAGGGCGCGGGGCGCAACTTCAGCGCCGGGTTCGACTTTTGCGGCTACGAGGACCAGTCGGAGGGCGACCTGCTGCTCCGGTTCGTGCGCATCGAGCAGCTGCTCCAGGCACTGGCCCACGCGCCCTTCGACACGCTGGCGCTCGCGCATGGGCGCAACTTCGGCGCCGGGGTCGACGTGGTCTGCACCTGCGGCCGGCGGGTCGGCGACCCGGCCGCCACCTTCCGCATGCCCGGCCTGTCCTTCGGGTTGGTGCTCGGCACGCGGCGCTACGCCGAGCGGGTCGGTGGCTCCAAGGCCCGGCTCGTCCTGCAGGAGGGCCGGGTGTTCGACGCGCCCGAGGCCCTGGCCGACGGGTTCCTCACCGCGGTCGCGGCGGCCGGATCCTGGCCCGATATCCTCGCGGCTACGTCGGAGGCGGCGACGCGCCTGTCCCCCTGGGCCGGGGCGGCCCTCAACCGCGCGGCCGCCCGCGACACCCGCGCGGACGACCTCGCCGACCTCGTTGCCTCGGCGGCGCGCCCGGGTCTGAAAGATCGCATCCGCGCCTACCGCGCGGCCTGACCTGTTTTCAACCGGAGGACGCCCCGTGAGCGCCGGAACCCAGAAGATCATCCCCCTCGCTGACCTCGCCGCCCGCGTCCCTGACGGAAGCTCCCTGGCGCTCGGCGGCAGCTTCCTGCACCGCGGTCCCTTCGCGTTCGTGCGCGAGCTGATCCGCCAGGGGCGCCGCGACCTCGAAGTCGTCAAGCAGTCGCCCGGCTACGACATCGACATCCTGTGCCGCGCCGGCGCCCTGTCGCGGGCCAAGGCTGGGATCGTCGCCATGGAGGGCAATTTCGGCCTTGCTCCCTGGTACCGCCGTGCGATCGAATCCGGCGATGTCCGCCTGGAGGAGCATGCCTGCGCCAGCCTGACCGCCGGCCTGCGCGCGGCGGCCTTCGGCGTCCCGTTCATGCCCTGCGGCGGCATCCACGGCTCGGACCTGCCGGCGCTCAACGGCTGGAAGACGGTCGAGGACCCCTATGGCAGCGGTGAGGCGGTCTACGCCATCCCGCGCATCCAGCCGGACTTCGCAGTGATCCAGGCCAACGAGGTCAGCGAGTCGGGCGACGTGCGCGTCTACGGGACATCGCACTGGGACCGGATCATGAGCCGCTCGGCCAAGCGCGTCCTTGTCGTGGCGGAGCGGGTCGTACCGGATGCCTCCTTCCGCGACCAGCCGGAACTGACGCTGGTGCCCCACTTCCTCGTCGAGGCGGTGAGCATCATGCCGAACGGGGCGTGGCCCGGATCGCTCTGGCCCGACTACGCGATCGATTACCCGGCAGTGGAGGCCTACATGGCCGACAAACCAGGCGTGCTCGACGCCCACCTCGCCGCCGGCCCCGAGGCGCGGGAGGCAGTCCATGTCTGAGCATATCTCGGAGCGGATCTCCGGAGCTGCGCCCGCCGCGACCGGCGCCTGGTCGGGCTTCTCCTACATCGTCACCAATCTCGCCCGGTTCGTGCGGCCGAACGAGATCACCTTCAGCGGCGTGAACTCGGCCCTGCCGATGCTGGCTTGCCTGCTCGCCAAGCGGGCCTACCCGTTCGCCTTCACCTACATCAACGTCGCTGGCGGGGTCGATCCGATCCCCTCCGCGGTGCCGATCTCCTCCTCGGACCCGGTGCTCGCCGAGGGCTCCCGATCGATCTTCGCCAACGAGGATTTCTACGATCTCTGCACCCGCGGTCTGATGGACCTGTGCTTCCTGGGCGCCGCGCAGATCGATGGGCTGGGCCGCACCAACGTCTCCTGCATCGGCGACTGGCACGCTCCACGGGTGCGGCTGCCGGGCGGCGGCGGCGGCGCCGTGATGCTGCCGACCGCCCGCCGGGCGGTGACGTGGCGCACGGAGCATTCCCGCCGCACGCTCGTCGAGACCCTCGACTTCGTCACCGCGGCGGGCGGCATGCACGGCGTGGTCACGCCGATCGCCGTCTTCACCAAGCGCGAGGGCCGGCTTGTCCTGGCCTCCTGGCATCCGGAGGCGAGCCTCGACGAAGTCCGCGATCGCACCGGCTTCGCCTTCGCGGCGGACGGCGCCGCGCCGACGCCCCCGCCGACCCCGGAGGAGCGGGCGGCGCTGACCGCCCTCGACCCCGACGGCCGGTTCGAAGCCGATGCCGGCATCCGCCTGCGCTGAGTCGCGGGCCGAGCAACGGGACAGGAGCGCCAACATGATCGCCGCCACGCCGGACTCCATCAGCGCGCGGCTGCGCGCAGCCATCGCGGACCATGCGGAGGCGGGCCGCACAGCGCTTTCGGGTTCGGAGACCGTATCCTACGCCGAACTCGGGGCGCGCATCGACGCCGCCGCGGGCGCAGTCCGGGACTGGGGTGTCGCCCGGGGCGATCGGGTTGGGCTGATCGCGCCCAAGGGCGCGGCGGCGATCGCGACCTATTTCGGGGCCATGCAGGCCGGTGCCTGCGTCTGCTTCCTGGAGCCCGGGCTCGCGCCCGAGGTGGTGGCCGAGCAGGCCGCGCTCGTCGGCATGCGGCACCTGATCGTGGCCGAGGCGTCTGCCGGGCACGTCGCCGGTCCTGTCCTGGCCGAGCTGGATGTGCGGGCGCTGGACAGCCTCGGCGGCGCCACGGCCTTCGTGGCCGCGATCGGCCCGCGAGACGAGGCCATGCTGCTCTTCACCTCGGGGAGCACCGGCCGGCCGAAGGGCGTGCTGCTGCGCCACGAAGGGCTGATCTGCAACGCCGCCGGCGTGCTCCGCCATACCGGTACGGGGCCCGCGGACCGGCTGCTCCACGTCATGCCACTGCACCATACGAACGGCGTCAACAACCAGCTGATCGTGCCCCTCCTGGCCGGGGCCGAGATTGTGCTGATGGAACGCTTTCAAGCCGAGGCCGCCCTCGACCGGCTGCGGGCCGGCGGCATCACCTACATGACCGGCGTGCCGACGATCTACGCGCGGATGCTGCCCCTGCTGCGCCCGGGAGAGCGCTTCCCAGACCTGCGCTTCCTGCGCAGTGGCTCGGCGCCGATCACCCCGACCCTGCACCAGCAGATCGAAGACGCCTTCGGCGTGCCCCTTCTGGTCTCCTACGGCCTGTCGGAGGCGACCTGCACCTCGACCATGAATCCGCCGGGCCGGCGCCGGATCGGCACGATCGGCACCGTGCTGGAGGGCCAGACGGTGGACCTGTTCGATCCGGTCACGGATCGCCCGGTCGAGGCCGGCCGGGAAGGGGAGATCCGCATCGCCGGCCCCGCCCTGATGGCCGGTTATCTCGGCGGCGCGGACCAGCCGATCGTGGACGGCTGGTTGCGCACGGGCGATCTCGGTCGCTTCGACGCCGACGGATTTCTATCCATCACCGGCCGCATCAAGGACGTGATCATCCGCGGCGGCGAGAACATCTCGCCCGCGCTGATCGAACGGCAGCTCGCCGCCCATCCGGCCATCCGCGATTGCTGCGTGGTAGGCGCCCCCGACGGGGATCTCGGCGAGGTGCCGGTGGCTTTCGTGGTGCTGCGGGAGGGCGAGGGCCTCGACGAGCCGGGGCTCAAGGACTTCGTGCGGGGCTCGCTCGCCCGGATCTACGTGCCCGCCCAGATCCGCCGCCTCGACGTTCTGCCGGTCAACGGGGTCGGCAAGACCGATCGCAAGGCGCTGCGCGGCCTGCTGGCCGCCCCGTGATGCGCGAACCGTCCGCCGGCCGGCCTGAGCCAAGGGAGCGGCTCAGGCCTCCGCGGTAGGCGGCCTGTTCTGATCTGACGACGGCGCAGAGGACGCTTGACAGGGTTTGAGCGTCGCGGCCGTCCGGCTTCCGGTCCGCCCCGGCAGGGCTGGCATGCGCAGGGCTGGGTTATGGCCGAGCGCGCGCGAGAGGTTCCTGGCCGTGTCCACCACGACGGTGCTGAAACGGCGCAGCACGGCGAGTTTCAGCCGGTCGGCGGGACCCGAGATACTGATTGCGGCGACCGGTTTGCCCATCCCGTTCTGCACGATGGCGCCGAGCCCGCAGACCGAGTCCCGCCATTCGCCGCGGTTGATCGCGAAGCCCCGGACCCGGACCTGCTCCAGTTCGCCGCGCAGCTGTGCCAGGGTGCCGATCGTGCGCGGCGTGAAGGTCGGCAGCGGGTCATGGAAATGCCGCAGGGCGTCATCCTCCTGATAGGCGAGCAGCGCCTTGCCGGAGGCCACGCAATGGGCCGGGGCGCGGCCGCCGATCGACGAATAGGCCCGGACCGGGTGCGGACTCTCGACCTTGTGCAGGTAGATCACCTCGGTCCGGTCCAGCAGCGAGAGGTGAATGGTTTCCTGAGTCGCCTCCGCCAGGTCATGCATGTACGGGTCGGCGACCTGCCGGACGTCGATGCGCGCGACCACGGGGCTCGCGAGTTCGAACAGCTTCAGGGTGCAGGCGTAGCCGCCGGGTTCGGCACGGACGTAGCCCGCCGCCGCGAGGGTCTGGAGCGTGCGGTGGACGTTGCTCTTCGTCAGGCCGAGTGTGCGCGCGAGGTCCGTCAGGCCCCGCGGCGCATCGCTCCGCGCGAGATGTTCGAGAACCGTCAGTCCCTTAAGGAGTGTGGTGTCCACCGTACCGCCGATCGCATGCCCGGCACTCACTTCGTGCCGGCGTGAGGCTCGTCAAGACCAGCGCTCGACGGGCGGGACTGGGTCAATCGCGCGGCTGCGTCGCCACCATGGACGGGCGTTCCGCGAAGGTCGCATACCACGCCGCCGCGGCGGGATGGTCATGGCGCCAGTCGAGCGACGGATAGCGGAAATCCAGATAGCCCAGGGCGCAGGCAAGCGTGATCGTGGCGATGTCGACCCGGTCGCCGAACTCAGGCGCGGTCCTGTCGAGCACGGCGAGGACATCGGTGACCTTGCTCATCTGTCCGTCGGTCCAGTCGCTCCAGCGCAGGGCCTCGGGCCGCACGGCCCCCTCGTAGCGCGCCAGGAGCGCCGCGTTTAGCAACCCGTCGCCCATGGCCGCCCCGGCGAGATTGCGCCAGCGCGCCGCGCCGGATCCGAACAGGGTACCGCCTTCCTGCGCATCGAGGTACTCGCAAATCACGCGGCTATCGAACAGGACGAGACCGTCGTCGGTGACCAGCGTCGGCACCTGCCCGAGGGGGTTCTCAGCGCGGATCGAGGCGTCGCGCCTGACCGGATGCGCCGCGGCGGGCTGCCGCTCCAGCCGGTCGATTAGCCCGAGTTCATGGGCCGCGATCATCACCTTCCGCACGAAGGGCGACGACGGGGAGTAGAAAAGCTTCATCTGAGAAACCCTGCTTCCTGACGAGATCACTGCATGGACCAGATATTCGGTACGACGTCGCTGTTGTACCCGGAAACGAATGGCTTACTTTTGCCCGTATCCGCATCGTAGACATTGCGGTGGACGCGACCGATATTTGCACCGTAGACGTGGATGCTGATCGACGCGCGATCCTCGAAAGCGTTCGCCACCTGATGGATGTCGCCGTGCGTCGGCGAGACGACGTCGATCTGGCCTGGATGGAGCATCTCCGTCCCGGCTTCCGTCAGCGCGTCCCCCGTCCGCTTGAAGCGCCGAGACCGCTCCTCGCCTCGGAGCATGCCGACGAGGCCCCAGACCGTGTGATCGTGGATCGGTGTCTTCTGTCCCGGTCCCCAGACGAAGCTGACGATGGAGAACCGCTCGAGCGGATCACAGTGCAGCAGGTACTGGCGATAAAACTGCCCGTGCGGGACGGTTGCGAAGTCCGGCAGCCAGTCATCCTGCGCGATCAATCGCCCGAGGATGTCCTGGCCACCCGCGATCATGGCCTCGGGATCCGCGATCGACCGGTCGGCCAGGCGAGTCAGGTCCTGAACGCAATCCCTGAGGCGTCGAATGCTCATCGAAATCTCCTGTCGCTCGTGCGGGTAGGCCGGCCGCGGGGCCGGGATGGTCGAAGGTCGAAGGCTTAGGAACCGGTGTAGGTCGGCGTCCGCTTCTCCCGGGCGGCGGCGAAGCCCTCCCGAAAATCCTGGCTGGCCGCCACGGCCTCGACCGAGCGCATCGCGAGGCTGACGCGCTCGATCGGCGAGCGCGGCACCGTCTCGGCCGACAGCTCCTTGAGCATGGCGAGGACGAGGGGCGCGTTGTCGGCAAGCCGACGCGCATAGGTGCGGGCCGCGTCCATCACCTCACCGGGCGGGACGATCTTGTTCACGAGGCCGACCTGATAGGCGCGCTCGACGGAGAACTCCTCGCCGAGCAGCATGATCTCCATGGCGACCTTGTGGGGGATCCGCCCGGCGAGGCCGGCGATCAGCCCGCCCGCGAAGCCCATTTTCGGCTCGGGGTACATGAACCGCGTGCCCGAGCCCGCGACGCAGAGATCGCACATCTGCACCAGGGTCATCGCCCCGCCGATGCACCAGCCGTTGACCGCCGCGATCACCGGCTTCGTCACCGGGATGTCGAGACCGGGCAGGAAGCGCCGGTAATTCGGAAACGCGTCGGAGGTCGTGTCCTTGCCGACCGAGAAGGCGCGTTCCCCCGCCCCGGTCAGGATGGCGACGCGGTCATCGCCCGCGCTGAAGCGGCGCCACGCCTCGGCGAGCGCCGTCTCGATGCCCGGGTTGATCGCGTTGAGCTTGTCCGGCCTGTTCAGGGTGATCGTGGCGATGCCGTCGGCGGACTCGTAGAGAAGATCGCTCATGGAAGCCTATCCTTGGCCAGACTCTGCAGCTGTGCCTTGAGGACCTTCCCGTTGGCCGCCAGCGGCAGCGCGGGAAGGACGATGAGGGTGGTCGGGTGCTTGTAGGGTGACAGCGCCGCCCGCAGGTGGTCGCCGAGATCGTCGGGGATGGCTGAGCCCGGACCGCTCAGTTCGAGGAAGGCGACGATCTCCTCGTTGCCCTCGATCGCACGGCCGATCACCGCGGATTGCGCGACCGCGGGGTGGCGATTCAGCGCCGTCTCGACCTCCAGCGGGTAGACGTTGAACCCCGACCGGATGATCACGTCCTTGGTCCGGCCGACGATGAAGACCCGGCCGTCCGGACCGATGCGCGCGAGATCCTGGGTGTTGAACCAGCCGTCCTCCGTCAGGCACCGGGCGGTCAGGTCGGGATCCCGGAAGTAGCCGGTGGTGACGTTGGGCCCGCGCACCCACAGCTCGCCGGTGCCGCCCGCCTCGACCGCGCCCCCGTCCACCGCGACGAGCTTCACGGCGACGCCCGGCAGGGGCGGTCCGACGGACTCGTCGGGCGTGCCGTCCTCGAAGCGGGTCCAGCAGATCGCGGCGGCCTCGGTCAGCCCGTAGCCGTTGTGGAGTGCGGTGCCGAAGAGTTCCTCCACCTTGCGCTTGACCGTGAGGTCGATCGGGCAGCCCCCGGCGGCCGTGAAGCGCAGGCTGGCCGGGGCCCGCCAGCCGCGGGCCCGTCCGCGCTCGGCGAGCTTGGCGAACATCGCCGTCGCCCCCTGGAGCGCGGTGATCCGCAGGGCGTCGATCTCGTCGAGGCAGTGGTCCGCCGCGAACCGGGCCCGCAGGTACAGCGTCCCGCCGTTGCGCAGGGTCCCGAGGAAGACCGAGGCGAGCCCCATGATGTGGGTGATCGGCAGGACGCCGTAGACCCGGTCAGCCGGACCGATCCGGCGCAGCCGCTCCATCATCGTGGCGATGAAGATGAGGCTGCCGTCCTTCAGGATCACGCCCTTGGGGGTGCCGGTCGTGCCGGTCGTGTAGATCATCACGCCGCCTTCCTCGCCCGGCCCGTCAGACTCGGCGCAGGGGACGAAGGCGAAGCTGCCGACCGCCGGATCCGTCCCGGCCTCGGCGTCAAACCGGGCCGCATGGCGGGCCGCGTCCTCGGAGCCCTCGGTGACGAAGATCACGGCGCGCGGCCGGCAATGCGCGACGATGGCCGTCACCTCCGGCCCCGCGCGCCGGGCGTTCTCGAGCACGAGCCGGGCGCCTGCCCGGTTGGCGGCGAGCAGGAGCGCCGCCAGCGCCACGCCGTTCTCGCCCACGACCATCACCCGGTCGCCCGGCCCGATACCGCGCGTGCCGAGCTGACGGGCGAGGCGCTCGACCGCCTGGACAAGAGCCCCGTAGGTCAGCACGCGCGTCCCGTCGGCGACCGCGAGGGCGTCCGGCGTCCGGGCGGCGGCGGCGCGGATCAGGTCCACGAACCTGGCCGGTCCGGCGGGCACAGGATCCGCATCGACGGCGGTGCGGGCGAGATCGACCGGCATGCTCTCGCAGATCTGCGCTGCGCTCATGGTCAATACTCCAGCTTCAGGCCGATCTTCTTGATCAACTCGCCCCACTTCTCGGTCTCGGAGTCGATGAAGGCGGCATAGTCGGGCCCGCACCGGACCTTGGTCTCGGCCCCGAGCCCGGCGAGCTTCTCCTGCACGCCGGGATCGGCGAACGCCTCGGCGATCCCAGTGCGGAGCTGCGCGACCACCGGCTCCGGCGTGGCCTTGGGCACCCAGAGCCCGTACCAGGAGGTGATGTCGAAGCCGGGGATCGCGGCCTCGGCCACGGTCGGGATGTCGGGCGTCACCGGAGAGCGCGTGCCCGAGCTGATGGCCAGCGCCCGGAGCTTGCCGCCCTTCACCTGACCCAGCGCCCCGTTGTCGAACATGTAGGCGATCCGGTTCGCCATCAGGTCGAGCTGCGCGGGCCCGCTGCCCTTGTAGGGGACATGGACGACGTCGATCCCCGCCATCGCCTTGAACATCTCGCTGGTGAGGTGCGGGCTGGCTCCGACACCGGTCGACGCGAAGGTGAGCTTGCCGGGACTGGTCTTGGCGGCCTTGATCAGGTCGTCGACAGATTTGTACGGCGAGGTCGCCCCGACCACGAGGAAGTTCGGGACGCTGACCACTTGGCAGAGCGGGGTCAGGTCCTTGTGCAGGTCGTACGGGACCTTGTTGTAGAGCACCGGGATGATCGCGTTGGCGATCGAGCCCATCAGCAGGGTGTAGCCGTCCCCGGGCGCCTTCGCGACGATGTCGGAGCCGATGATGCTGCCGGCGCCGGGTCGGTTGTCGACGATGAACGACTGATTGAACTTCTGCCCGAGCTTGTCGGCGAGCAGGCGCCCGGCGACGTCGGTGATGCCGCCCGGCGGGAAGGGGACGACGATGCGGACCGTGTGATCGGGATAGGCGCTTTCCGCCTGCGCGGTCCCCGTGATGATCGCGGCGCAGAGCGCGATTGCCGACGCAAATCTCTTCATCTTCCCTCCCAGGCAACGTTTTGTTTTATTGCGAGAATCTGGTTCAGATCGATGCGATCAGCTCCTCTTGTATTGAAGGAGGCCGCCGGAAACCTTGGGCGGATGCGCGAGGATCGCCTCCTCGATCGGCTCGGTTCCCCAGCCCGGCCGGTCCGGAACCACCAGGTGACCGGCCTCGAATTCCGGCTCGTGCGAGAACAGCTCCCGGTCCCAGGCGAGCCGGTCGACGTCGACTTCCATGATCCGCAGGTTCGGGACGGCAGCCGCGAAGTGCAGGTTCATCATTGTGCTGAGATGACCGTAGAAATTATGCGGCGCGACGTTGATGTCGTGTGCTTCCGCCAGGGCGGCAATCTTCATCGACTGCCAAGCCCCGTTCCACGGAACGTCGACGATCGCCACGTCCATCGCCTGCTCCTGAAAGAAGGGCAGGAACTGGCGCAGGCCGATCAACGTCTCGCAGGAGGCGATCGGGTTCCGGCTGTGCGACCGCACGTAGGCCAGCGCCTTGGGATTAAAGCTGTCGATTTCGATCCAGAAGAGATCGAGGTCTTCGAGGGCCCGCACGATCCGCAGGAGACCTTCCGGCTTGGCGTTGAAGTTCAGGTCGATCAGGAGCTCCACGTCCGGCCCGGCGCCCGCGCGCAGGGCCTCCAGATGCGCCCGGATGCTGCGGATCAGGGCGGGATCGACGTTGAGTTCGGGGTAGAACGGGACCGCGAAGCCCGGTCGCCACGCCCGCAGCGGCCCATCGTCGTGCAGGAAGAGGTTGGTCTTGCATGCGGAGAAGCCCCGTTCCCGCACCTCCGCGCCGACGGCCTGCACGCCCGCGAGATCCGTGATCGCGGGCGGGAAGAAGGTCGGATGGTTGATCCGCCATGTCGGCGCGTGGGACCAATAGACCTTGACCCGGTCCCGGATCTTGCCCCCGAGCAGCTCGTGGCAGGGAATGCCAAGGGTCTTGGCCTTGGCGTCGAGGAGCGCGTTCTCGATCGCCCCGATGCCTTCGCCGACGACGCCGCCGGGGGCGGGCCGCGTCAGGCAGGACGCCTCGGCGAAGAACCGTTCGTGGTGGCGGACATCCTGGCCGACGAGGCGCCGGCCGAGCTGCTCGATCACGGAGGTCACCCCGGGCGATCCGAAGCCCTCGTCGAACTCGCTCCAGCCGGCGATCCCGTCCTCGGTCGTGATCTTGACGAACCGGTAGTTGCGCCAGCCGGCATCGCAGCAGAAGGTCTTGATCTCGCTTATGCGCATACGCGTCGTCCTCGGTTTCAGATGACGGGGCCGGCCCGCCGCGACTCCAGCGCGGCGGCCTAGAGGATCTGATTGCGCAGGTCGGCGCGGCCGCTCGCGAGCCGCGACAGGTTCTCGACGAGGATGTCGACGACGCGGCCCTCGCAGGCGCGGGATTCGCCGGCCGTGTGGCTGGTCATGACGACGTTGTCGAAGCCCCAGAGGGGCGAGGATTCCGGCAGCGGCTCCTGCGCGAAGCAGTCGAGCCCGGCCCCCGCGAGCGCGCCGTCCTGCAGGGCCTGGATCAGGGCGGCCTCATCGATGACCCGCCCGCGTGCGACATTGATCAGCAAGGCGGACGGCTTCATCGCCGCCAGCGCCGCCGCGTCGATCAGCCCCTCGGTCTCCGACGTGAGCGGGCAAGCCAGCACGAGGATGTCGGCGTGGCCCAGCGCCTCCATGAGGCGATTCGGGGGGAGCACCGCCTCGAACGGGGGCGCCGCCGCAGCCGTGTTGCCAGCGGCGTTGCGGCGGATGCCGACGACGCGCATGCCGAACGCGGCCGCCAGCGCGGCGATGCGGGATCCGATGCCGCCGAGACCCACGATGACCATGGTCTTCCCGGCGAGCTCCATCTCGCGGCGGTGGGGATCCGCGATCAGGCCGCGCCAGCGCCGGGACGTCTGACAATCGCGGGCCGTGTGCAGGTGACGCGTGAGTGAGAGGGTCAGGGCGAGCGCGTGCTCGGCGACCGCGCCGGCATTGCCGCCCTGGGCGCTCGCCAGGCGTATGCCCCGCTGGCGGAGCCGGGCGAGGTCGAACACCTCAGTCCCGGCGCTGATGGCCTGGATGAAGCGAAGCCGCTCGGCGCGATCCACCCAGGCGTCCCGCCAGAAGCGCGAGACGACCAGGACGTCGGCCTCAGCGATGTGCGTCTCCACCTCCGGCAGCGTGCGCACCTCAAGGCAGGAATGATCCGGGCAGCGCGCGCGGAAGACGTCCCCGAGTTGGTAGGCCGGATGTCCGAACAGCACTGTCAGACGATCGCGCATGACACTCCCGCTCCGGCGTTGCTGCATTTTTATTCCGCACAGGCCATCCGCTTCTTGACACCCAATTTCTGTGCTGTCTATCCTAATAATTGAAATTTTGTTCTATATAATAGAACGAAGCCTAAATCGCGTGACACTTCGGAGCGCCTGTCGAACGGGTGCCGAGGGAAGGCCGCCGCGGCAACGCCATAGCCGCGGCAGCCGGAGGCTGGTCAAGAAAGACGTTTCAGCGGAATGACTTATAGCCGTGTTCGCATGAGCCGTCGCGTCAGCGAGACGACCCGGCAGGGTCGCGAAGGGAGGATCCATGAACGGTGCGACAGCACGGCGAGACTTGCTGGCCGGCGGCCTGCTCGCCCTGATCGGGGCCGGCGTCGTGGTGGACGCCCGGGGGCACGCGATCGGCACCCTGGGTCACATGCAGGCAGGATATTTCCCATTGCTGCTGGGAATCCTGCTGATCGTCCTTGGGGTGCTGACGAGCCTGTCCGGCCTCATCGCCGAGGAGTCCGAAAGCGCGGCCGACCATCCGCTCGATCTGCGCGGATGCGCGGCGATCATTCTCAGTGTCGTCGCCTTCGTTCTGTTGGGCGAATACGCGGGTTTGCTGCCGGCTACGTTCCTGTCCGCGCTCATCGCCGCGGCCGGAGACCGGAAGATGTCGGTCACCGGCGCGCTGGTCCTCGCCGCGACCCTCTCGCTCATGGCCGCGCTGCTCTTCTCCTATGCGCTGAACATGCCGCTCCCGCTCGTGAGGTTGTGATATGCTGGCGACCGCTCTCAACGACCTGTGGCACGGCTTCGGCGTCGCCTTCGAGCCGCAGAACCTGATGTGGTGCTTCGTCGGGGTCCTGTTCGGCAACATCGTCGGCGTTCTGCCCGGCATGGGCGTGCTCGCAGCGATCTCGGTTCTGCTTCCGCTGACCTTCGCGATGAAGCCGGTCGGGGCGATCCTGATGCTCGCCGGCATCTATTACGGCGCCCAGTACGGCGGCGCGATCTGCTCGATCCTGTTGAACCTGCCCTGCCACCCGCCGCACGCGGTAACGTGCCTCGACGGCTACCCGATGACCAAGCAGGGCAAGGGCGCGACGGCGCTCGGCATCACGATGCTGTCCTCGTTCGTCGGCGCCTCGTTCGGCATCGTGGAGATGATCTTCTTCGCCCCCGTGCTGGTCGGCTTCGCCCTGCATTTCGGCCCGGAGGACATCTGCGCCCTGATGCTGCTCGGGCTGCTGGCCGGCTCGACCCTGTCCAAGGGCTCGCCGCTGAAGGGCATCGCGATGACGGTCCTCGGCCTGATCCTCGGGATCGTCGGGTCGGATCCGAATTCCGGCGAGCAGCGCCTCACCCTCGGCATCCCGCAGCTCGCCGACGGGATCGAGATCGTGGCGTTGGCCCTGGGGCTGTTCGGGATCGCCGAGTTCCTGAAGAGCGTGAACAACGTGCCGACCCTGAACGTGCGGGGCACGCAGGTGCGCCTGCGGGACATGCGCCCGAGCCGGGCCGAGCTGAAGCGGGCGGCCCCCGCGATGGTCCGCGGCACGCTGATCGGCAGCCTCTGCGCGCTGATCCCGGGCACCGGCCCCACGATCGCGTCGTTCGTCGCCTATGCCAGCGAGAAGAACCTCTCGCGCAACAAGGCGGATTTCGGCCGCGGCGAGGTCCGGGGCGTGGCCGCGCCCGAGGCGGCCACGCACGCCTCCGTGCAGGGCGACTTCATTCCGACCTTCAGCCTCGGTATCCCGGGCGACTCGGTGATGGCGCTGCTCCTCGGCGCCCTGATCGTCCAGGGCATCCAGCCGGGTCCGCAGCTGATCACCGAGCACCCGGACATCTTCTGGGGGCTGATCGCCAGCTTCTGGATCGGCAACATCCTCCTGATCGTGATGAACGTGCCGCTGATCGGCATCTGGGTGAAGATGCTGGCGATTCCCTATCGCTACCTCTATCCGAGCGCGCTGTTCTTCATCTGCATGGGCGTCTACGGCGTCAGCAACGACCTGTTCCTCGTCTGCGAGACGCTGGCGATCGGCATCGGCGGCTACATGCTGCTCCGGCTCGGCTTCCACCCAGCCCCGATCCTTCTGGGCTTCGTGCTCGGGCCGCGTTTCGAGGAGAATTTCCGGCGGGCGATGCTGCTGTCGCGGGGTGATCTGAACGTCTTCATCGAGAGCCCGATCAGCGCCACGTTCCTGGGTCTCGCCGTCCTCCTCGTGACCGCGCAGGTGGTCCTGCACCTGCGCCGACGCCCGCGTCAAGGCCATGCCCCCCGCGTCCTGCGCAGCCCCGCGCTCCCGGCCTGCGAAACCGTTCCGCCGACCCAGATCTGACGCAGCTCGGCGTACCCCGAGATGGAGACCCGACGGTATGTCCCAGGCAGCCCCGATGGCGAACGGAACCGGCGGGCGGAGCGCGCCGTCGCCCGCCGTGGCGGTGGAGGATCTGCCCCCAGACATCCGAGCGCGGATGTCGGAGGCCGCGGAGAAGCTCGGGTTCATCCCGAACGTTTTCTTGATGTTGGCGCATCGCCCCGCGGAGTTTCGCGCCTTCATGGCCTACCACGACGCCCTGATGGACAGGGAGGGCGGACTGACCAAGGCGGAGCGCGAGATGATCGTCGTCGCGACGTCCGCGGCCAATCACTGTCAGTATTGCGTGGTGGCGCACGGGGCGATCCTGCGCATCCGCGCCAGGGATGCGTTCCTCGCCGATCAGGTCGCCACAAACTACCGTAAGGCCTACATCTCCGCCCGCCAGCGGGCGATGCTCGACTTCGCCATGGCGGTCTCGCAGCAGGCCCACACGGTGGGCGAGCCGGACAAGGCCGCCCTGCGCGCCCACGGCTTCGACGCGGACGACATCTGGGACATCGCCGCCATCGCGGCCTTCTTCGGCCTGTCGAACCGGCTCGCCAACGTGGCGGATCTACGCCCGAACACGGCCTTCTACGGGATGGGGCGCGGCGAGAGCGCCGTTCCCCGCAGCGGATAGGGGCCGGTGCACAGCACCGGATCGCGTCATCAGGTCGGAGGAACCATGAGTGACGGGCAGGCGCTCCTGACGGAGCTGAAGGAGGCCGCGCGGGATCTGGCTGAGCGGGAATTCCAACCCCGCGCCGCCGAGGTCGACCGGACGGAGGCCTATCCGTGGGCCAGCATCGAGAAGCTCGCCGCGGCGGGCTTCATGGGCATGACCATCACGACGCGGTACGGCGGCGGCGGGCATTCCTACCGCGCCGCCGTCACGGTCATCGAGGAGATGGCCCGGTGCTGCGGCACGATGGGCCGCAGCACGGTCGAGGCCAACATGGGCGCGATCGGCGCCATCATGGCCTACGGCTCCGAGACGCAGAAGCGCCGCGCCGCCGCCCTCGTCCTCGCGGGCGACAAGCCCGCCATCTGCATCACCGAGCCGGAGGCTGGGAGCGCGGCCTCGGAGATGACCACCCGCGCCGTCAAGCGCGGGGATACCTACGTCATTAACGGGGCGAAGCACTGGATCACCGGCGGCGGCGTCTCGAAGCTGCATCTGGTCTTCGCCAAGCTGGTCGAGGACGGCGTCGAGCGCGGCATCGCGGGCTTCCTGGCGGTGCGCGGGGAGACGCCGGGCCTGGTGGTCGGCCCCCCGCGAGCCCGCCATGGGACTGCGCGGCATTCCAGAGACGCAGATTCGGTTCGACGACATGGAGATCGCGGCCGACATGATCGTGGTGCCGCCGGGCGGCATCCGGCAGGGCTTTGCCGGTCTCATGCGGGCCTACAATGCCCAACGCGTGGGGGCCGCCACGGTGGCCCTCGGCATCGCCCAGGGCGCCTACGAGACGGCTCTCGCGTATGCCCGCGCGCGCCGGCAGTTCGGCCGGCCGATCGCGGAATTCCAAGGGCTGCAATGGATGCTCGCCGACATGTCCATCGGGCTGCGTGCGGCGCGCGCGCTGATCCACGCCGCGGCCTCCGACACGGTGGACGGGTTTCCCGAACTCTGCGCCGCCGCCCAGGCGAAGATCCTGGCCTCCGAGACGGCCCAGACCGTCACCGCCAACGCCCTGCAGATCCACGGCGCCCAGGGCTACTCGCGCAACCTCCCGCTCGAGCGCCATGTCCGGGATTCCCGCATGTTCACGATCGCGGGCGGGACGGCGCAGGTCCTGCGCACGCAGGTGGCGGCCTCCATCCTGGGCATCAAGACGCCCCAGACCCGCGACGGCTATCTCAGGGCCGCCCCGGAGATAGCCCGCGCGGCGGAGTGAGCCGCCGGCGCTCTGGCGGGCGACCCCGCCGCGCCCGGGCCGGGCAGGGACAGGACCAGGGCCGCGGCGATCAGAAGCGCGACCGCCGCGGCCAGCGACGGGACGGTGAAGCTTCCGGTCGCATCGGCCAGGACGCCCGCCGCCACGGGACCGATGACCTGACCGGTGCCGAACGCCGCCATCATCACCGCGACGATGCGCTGACGATCCCCCGTCCGCAGCCGCCGCGCCCCGTCGATGCCGAGCGCCGTCAGGGCAACGAAGGTCCCGCCGAGGGCGAGGGCCGCGTAGAGGATGCCCGGCACCTGAGCCGTCAGGACGCTGACCAGCACCCCCGACGCTTCGACCAGGCAGGCGAGGGCGAAGCTCGTCCGGAAGCCCAGGCGCCGCTCGACCCGGCCCCAGATCGCCACGGAGGGCGCCGCGGCGAGACCGACGCAGAGCCAGACGTAAGCCTCGGCGGCCGACAGGTGCGGCGACGTCCGCACAATCGCGACCAGGAAGGTGGCGGTGATCACGTAGCCGAAGCCGAACAGGCCGTAGGCGACCACGAGCCGGGCGATCGACTGGGCGCCCGCGAACTGCGCCGGCGCTCGGGACGCGGCCTGAGCGGGGCCCTTGAGCAGCCAGAGGATCGGTCCGGCGAGCGCCAGGGCGAGCAGCCCGCTGATCACCCAGAGGCCACGCCAGTCGCACCCGGATTCCCGGGCGACCGACACGAAAGCCGCCGACAGGGCGATCCCGCTCCCGACGCCAGCATAGTGGAGCGAGGCCAGGTCGGGGCGCCCGGTCCTCATCAGCCGGTCCATCACGAGGGCCGTGGCGAGGACGAAGCCGAGGGCGCTTGCCGCACCGCCGACGAAGCGGAGGGCGACAAACGCGGCGAGCGTTGAGCATCCGCCCATGGCGACGAGCGTCGCGACGCAGGTCGCAAGGGCACCGCCGAGCCAAAGCCTGCGCCGCCGGAGGAGCAGCGGGTGCGCCGAGGCCAGGGCGCCGGCGAGGTAGCCCGCGAAGTTGGCGGAGCCGATCAGGCCCGTCTGGGCCCGGGTGAGGCCGAGCCCGTCCGCCATGGCGGGCAGGATCGGCGTGTAAACGAAGCGGCCGATCCCGATCGCGACGGCGAGCGTCAGGAAGCCGGCGGCCAAGGCCGGGACCTGCAGCCGGCCGCCTGCCTCTCCCATAGCCGAGGAGGGCTCAACGGACCCGCTCACCGGGACCGAACGCCGTGGTTCATGCCCGCAGCCCTGCCTGCCGCATCATCGGGATGACCGCCTCGCCGAAATAGGCGAGGTCCGGCAGGTAGTCGAAGAAGTTGACCTGCACACCGTCGCAGCCGGCAGCCTGCAGCTTCACGAAGCCCTCGACGATCTGCTCGGGCGTGCCGACGAGGTGGACGTTCCCGCCGATCACCCACTGGGCGCGGCTGTGCCCGCGCCAGGACTTGGTGTCGCCGCCCGCGAAGGTCTGGACGAAGTTGTCGGCCGCGACCGGGTCCTCGTGCTCGAGGATGCGGCGGTAGGCCTCCTGTGCCTCCTTCTCGGTCGGTCGGCAGATCACGTGGGGGTTGATGATCGTCTTGACCTGCCGACCGTAGGAGGCGGCGAGGTCCTTGATCCGGGCGTTGACCGGCGGCAGGGTCTCGTAGGCCTTGGCGGGCTCGGCGCCGCCGGGGCTCGTGATGAAGATCAGGTCCGAGTGCTTGGCCGCGTAGGCGAGCCCGGCGCCCGACGAGGCTGCGTTAACCAGGAAGGGCCGGCGGGCCCCCGGACGCGGCGCCAGGAAGGCCTTCTCGGTCTTCCACCAGCGCCCCTCGAAGGTCAGGTTCTCGTCCTCGGCCCAGAGGCGCTCTAGGAGCGTCGTGAACTCGTCGGCCATGTCGTAGCGCAGGTCGTGCTCGATCATGTCGAGGCCGAACATGCGGTACTCGCTCGGCTTGTAGCCCGTGACGACGTTCACGCCCCAGCGCCCGCCGCTGATGTGGTCGAGGGCGGCCCCGAACTTCGCGAGATGCAGCGGGTGCCACGCGTAGAGGATGTGCACCGTGTTGATGAGGACGATCCGCTTCGTCATCGCCGCCAGCGCGGTGTTGACGATGATCGGATCGAGCTCGTGCTCGCGGAAATGCATCTCCCCGCCGTAGCCACCCTTGCTCATCCACTGGGCCAGCCCGAAGGCAAGATCGAAGCCGAGATCCTCGGCCTGCCGCGTGCACTGGGCGAGGTAGTCGAAGGTCCAGGACGTCGAGCGCGGAGCCCGCGACGGGCTCCAGGCGCCCTCCTGCATCGGCAGGAACAGCCCGAGGATGAGCTTGTTCGGCGCGAGGCGCTCCAGCGGCGAGGCCGGCGCGTCGTCGGTGTGCGGCGCGAGGTGGTTCTGGGTGAGCATGCTCGTCACCTTTCAGGGTCAGATGAGGGTGGGGCCGTGGTCTGGCGAGGCTCAGGAGAGCGTGGGCTTCGCGCTCGGCGCGGCGAGGGACTGGCCCGCGCCCGGATCGGGCGCACGCGGCGCGACCGAGATGTAGTCCTCCTGCGAGCGGTCCTTGAGGAGCGCCGCCGAGATCAGGCTGATCGCCGCGATGATCGCGAGGTAGCAGCTGATCGCCGTGGAGGTGCCGTAGGTGTGCATCAGCCACGTCGCGATGATCGGGGCCGGGCCGCCTGAGGTCAGGGAGGCGAGCTGGTAGCCGATCGAGGCGCCGCTGTAGCGCACGCTCGGCGGGAAGCTCTCGGCGATGAAGGCGGCCTGCGGCCCGTACTGCATGTCGTGGACGACGAGGGACGCGATGACCGTCAGGGCGATCACGGCCGGGATCGCACTGTTGATCAGCCAGTAATACGGGAAGGCGAAGACCAGCATCGTGAAGGCGCCGATCAGGTACATCCGCTTCCGACCGATGCGATCCGACAGGTAGCCGAACAGCGGCGTCGTGATCAGCGAGGTCGCGGCGGCCGCCAGCACGCAGTTGAAAAGGAACGACCGTTCAAGCTTCAACACGCCGGTGCCGTAGGAGAGCAGGTAGGTGGTGAAGAGGACGAACGGCGCCTGCTGTCCGGTGCGGATCAGGCAGGTGAGCAGGATGTCCTTCCAGTACAGCCGCACGGCGTCGAGGACCGGCGCCTTGGCGATCTGCTTCTTGGCCTTCAACTCCTCGAAGACCGGCGTCTCCAGCACGCCCAGGCGGATGTAGAGGCCGACGGCGATCAGCACGGCGCTCAGCAGGAAGGGGATGCGCCAGCCGACCGCCTCGAACCACTCAGTCGAGCCGGCATGGGTGACAACCGTGAGGACGAGGACGGCCAGCAGCATGCCGAGCGGCGAGCCGAATTGCGGCCAGCTCCCAGCCAAGCCGCGCCGCTTGTTGAACTGACCCCACTCGGTTGCGACCGCGATGGCCCCGCCCCACTCGCCACCGACGCCGACGCCCTGCAGGATCCGCAGGATCGTCAGGGCGACCGCACCCCAGATGCCGATCGACGCGTAGGTCGGAATCAGGCCGATGAAGACGGTGCTCACCCCCATCAGCAGCAGCGTCACCACGAGCGTGGCCTTGCGGCCGATCCGATCGCCGAAATGCCCGAAGATCGCCGCCCCGAAGGGACGCGCCACGAAGCCGAGGAAGAACGTCGAGAAGGAGAGCAGCGTCGCCGCGAACGGGTCATGCGACGGGAAGTAGAGTTTCCCGAAGACGAGCGCGGCGACGAGACCGTAGAGGTAGAAGTCGTACCACTCAATCATGGTGCCGATCGTGGCGGCGATCACGGCGCGACGTGCGTGCTTTGCCTGCCCGGGATCCAAACCGGGCCGGCTGTCTGCTGCAGAAGCCATCGTTTCCACCCTTGATGTTGGCGTTTCGAGCAATTGCGCTCGTTTTTGTTGGCTTAGGCGGCTCTCCGGCCGATTCCCGCTGGCGTTGCGGGCCGGCTGCTTGGGGAGAGGGTCGGGCTGCCGTCAGGCGTAGTGCAGGGCCATGTCTTCCAGCCGGCAGAAGCGGCCCGCATGGTAGAGGAGCGGAGACTTGCTCGCGACCTCGCAGGTCACGATCCGTCCGATGAAGATCGTGTGCGTGCCGAAATCTGTCTCCTGCACGACGGCGCATTCGAGTGTGGCGTCGGCGTCGCGGATCAGGGGACAGCCGGTCTGGCCGATCCGATAGTCGACGTCGGCGAACGGATCCGGCTTCTTGGCGGCGAAGTGCCCGGCCAGTTCCTCCTGGTCGCTCGACAGCACGTTGACTGCGAAGGTGCCGGATCGGCTGATCACCGGATGCGAGCGGTTCGACTTGTTGACGATAACGAGAAGGCTCGGCGGATCGGCCGAGACGCTGCAGACGGCCGTGGCAGTCATGCCGTTCATCACGGCCCCGTCGACGGACGTGATGACATTCACGGACGCCGCAAACCGCTGCATCACCGATTTGAACTGATCGCCCGATATGCTCCGGGGTGGGCTCATCACAACACATCCTTCCTGCGGTCGAGACGCGCGCAGCATTCGGCCGATCCCCTGGTGCGTGCAGCGTACCGCGGGGGCGGTACAGCGATCTTCTGAGGCCGGTGGTCGTCTCTCGGTAAAGACACGATAGCGCCGGCTGGACTCGAAAACAGCGAATTCTTTCGCAGGCTTGCGTTCGAAAACGTCGAACCGTCACGTGATTGTTGACGCCCGATAGATATTCTGCAGGACTGAGAGCGCGTTGCCGCGCCTGCTCCGGTGCGTCCCCCATGCCTCCGGATCCCCACGAGATCGCATCGTGATCAAGGCAGCTCGGACGTGAACATCAAACAGCTCGAGACCTTTCTCGAGATCGCGCGGTGTGGAAGCTTCACGGCCGCCGCGGACCGGTTGAACGCAACCCCGTCGACGATTTCGGCCCGCATCCAGGAACTGGAGCAGGATCTTGGGGTCTCGCTGTTTGATCGCTCGCAGCGCCGCGTCCGGCTGACCGCCAAGGGCCGGGAATTGCTGGTCTATGCCGAGCGCGCCATCACAGCGTGCGGCGAGATTCGAACGCGGGTCGGAAGCGGCGACGCCCTGTCTGGTCTCGTTCGGCTCGGCGTGGCCGAAATGGTCGCGGTGACATGGCTTCCACGCTTCGTGGACGCGATCCATCGGGCTTACCCACGCCTGACCCTGGAACTGCAGGTCGCCCTGACGGCCGACCTCCAGACCCTGATGGCGAATGGCGAAATCGATCTGGCGTTGATGCCGGGTACGCGCTTCGACACGCACCTCGCCACGCGCTCCCTTGGGCGGGTGCGCTTCGCCTGGATGGTCGGCCGCGCCCTCGACCTTCCGGACCGGATGATCGAGCCAGCGGACTTCCGGGCGATCCGCATCCTGTCGCTCGGCAAGAACAGCTTCCATCATCGCACCGTGGAGCACTGGCTCGCCGAGCGGGGCGACGCTCCACGGGTCGTCGATCTCTGCAACAGCATGGGCGCCGTCGCCTCCCTGACCCAGGCCGGCGTTGGCGTCAGCCTTCTTCCCGTCCAATGCTACCGGTCGGAGATCACGTCGGGCGCCCTCCGGGTTCTGGCGACCTGTCCGGAGGGCCCGCTGGTGGAGTTCCACGCGGTCTACGCGGCGGACGCCGCGACATCGATCCCGAGCCTGCTCACGGACCTCGCCGCGGCGGCGAGCACCTTCGCGGACACGCCCGGGTAGAGCCGATCGATCGACACCGATCGGAACGGGGTGGATCGGCACCGTCTCCGTCACCGCGTCTCAGGAGGCCGCCGGCGCGTCCCGTAGGCCGAGCGACGCCGTCTCCGCGCGGACCAACGTGAGCGTGCTGACCATCGCCCGGCTCGCCTTGCCGGTCGCACCCGCCGGCAGCGTGTCGCTGAAGACGATCACGTCCGGCACCTTGTAGCGCTCGAGATGGGCCGACGCCCAGCGCCGGAGCTCGTCCGCCGAGAGCGCGAGGCCGGGCCTCAGCACGACGACCGCGTGGATCGCTTCGCCGAGGCGCGCGTCCGGCACGCCGGCGCAGAGCGCCGCCGCGATGTCCGGGTGCGTGCACAGGGCATTCTCGATCTCCAGCGGCGCGATCTTGTTGCCCCCGCGGGCGATGATCTCCTTCGAGCGACCGACGAGTTCGACCTGGCCATCCGGGCGCAGGCGCGCGAGATCCCCCGTCCGGAAATGGTCCGCCTCCAGGGCGAGGCGGGTCAGCTCGGCGCCGTCGAGGTAGCCCAGCATGCCGCAGGTCGTGCGGATCCGCAGCTCGCCGGTGTCACCCCGAGGGGCGGGCGTGCCGTCGTCCCGAACGATGAGGAAGGAGACACCTTCGGTCGGCACGCCGATCGACCCGGCCTCCGCGGCATGCCGCGGCCGGTGGCAGAAATCGCAGGATCCGGTCTCGGTCGATCCGTAGAGGTCAACGAGTTCGGCCGCGGGCCATCCGCTGCAGACCGTCCGGGCCAGGGATGGGGTGAGCGTCTCGCCGCCGGTCAGCACCGCCCGCAGACGGGGGGCCGGCGGTGCGCCGTCGGCCAGCAGGGCCCGCAGCATGGTGGGGACCGCGGCCAGCACCGTCGCCTCCGCGGCGAGCAGGCCGGCGAGCGCCGTCGGGGTGAACTTCTGCACCAGGAAGAGGGCCGCCCCGGCGCGGATCGCCAGCAGGCTCGCCCAGATCCCGAAGATGAAGGTCAGCTGGAGCGGGACCACTACGACGTCGTCGGGGCGGAAGCCGAGCAGCCGGTCGAGGATCGCGAGTTTGCGCGCCAGAGCGTCGTGCCCGAGCACCACGCCCTTGGGCGCGCCGGTGCTGCCCGAGGTGAAGACCACGAGGGCCGCCCCCTCCAGGAGGGGCCGCTCCGGCGGCGGCGGCTCCGCGATCCTGTCGAGGGCGAGCCCGTCGATCCGGAAGCGGGCGCGCGTCGCCTGCTCGATCGCCCCGCGGGTGAGCGGTGCGGCGGCCCGATGCACGGGCACCGCGACGGCGCCCACCCGCCAGAGGCCGAGCAAGGTGCCGAGATCGAGGGCTCGGTTGCCGATGGCCACGTGCACGGGCTCGTGCGGCCGCACGCCGGCCTCGCGCAGCAGGCCCGCGACCAGATCCGCGTGCGCGTCGAGTTCGTGTCCCGACAGCCCGGGCCAGGAACTCTCGTCCACCCGGCTGCCCGGGCGCGCGAACCCCGTCCGCAGGATCTCCGCCAGCGCCCCGGTCACGATCCGGCTACCGGGAAGCGGCTGTCGCGCCACGCCAGCGCCGCCTTCAGGCCCTGCGCGCGGGCGATGTCCATGAAGGCTCGCTTGTCCGGCGAGCCCTCGCCCTCGATCAGCAGGTCGATGTCGAGGGCCGTCTCCAGGGCCTCCAGCATGCCGCGCGCCTCGATTGACCGGTTGATCGCCCGCTTCGTTTCCTTGACGAGATTCGGGTCGATCGCCGCGATGTGCCGGGCGAGGTGCAGCGCGCGCGCATCGAGGTCGGCATTCGGCACGACCCGGTTGACCATGCCGATCTCGTAGGCGCGCTGCGCCGGGATGCGGTCCTCGCCCGTGAAAATGATCTCCTTGGCGATCTTCGGGCCGACGATCCAGGGCAGGATCATCACGACGATGCCGGCCCCGAATTTCAGCTCCGGCTCGCCGAAGAAGGCGTCCTCGGCCGCTATGGTGACGTCGCAGGCCAGTGCCAGTTCGCAGGCGCCGGCGAGGCAGGGGCCGCGCACCGCCGCGATGGTCGGCTTCGGGCAGTGCCAGAAGCGCATCGGCACGTCGAAATCCTTGCGCAGGATCGGGCGCCACTGTCTCACGCCTTCTGGACGCAGCGCCATCTGGTCCTTCAGGTCGAAGCCCGACGAGAAGGCCGTGCCGGCCCCGCGCACGATCACGGCGCGCACATCGGTGTCGGCCTCGGCCGCGTCCATCGCCCGCGCGAGTTCGTCGAGCATGGTCGCGCTGATCGCGTTGGTGCGCTCCGGGCGGTTCAGGGTGATCCGGGCCACGGGCGCGAGCGTCTCGTAGAGGATAGTCGTGAAGGCCGGGACCGGCATCCGTCTCGCTGTCACTTGCGTCCTCCGGCCAGTCGCTCGGCTTCGGGCAGGCGCCGCAGCCGCAGCATCGAGGCGAGTCCCAGGAACGGCCCGATGGCGAGCAGCGCGAAGGCGAAGCGCCAACCAAGATACGTCCCCGCGAAAGCGATGAGCTGGATGCTGACGAGCGTCAGCAGGAAGCCCATGCATGTCTGCACAGTCAGCATCGTGCCGATCAGGCGACGGTCGCTCAGCTCACTCACCGCCGCCGAGAACTGGGCTGAATCCGCGATCACCGCGACGCCCCAGAGCAAGCCCACCGCCAGCACGGCCCAGGCGGGTCCGCCGAACAGGAAGCCCACTGCGATGGCACAGCAGCCACTGGCGAGCATCGAGGCGCCGGTGACTAAGGTGCGCCCGAACCGGTCCGCGGCCCAGCCGCCCAGCATGGCGCCGAACGCGCCCGCGGCGACCACCGCGAAAGCGGCCAGCTCCGGCGGGAACGGCGGGGCGTTGCCGTAGCGCTCCCGGAAGCTCGCCGCCATGAAGGCGCCGATCCAGGCCCACATGGCGTAGAGTTCCCACATGTGGCCCAGATAGCCGAGATTGGCCCAGCGCACGCCGCGGTTGCGCCACGCTTCCAGGGCGTTCTCCAGGCGCAGGGGAGGGGCCTCCGACCGGATCGGCCCGAGCCGCACGAACCGGATCAAGGCCGCCGACAGAAGCGCGCCCAGCGCCGCACCGAGCACCGGCAGGTGCCAGTCGAGCTGGCCGAACGCTGCCACGAGATGCGGCAGGGCCGAGCCGAGGGTGAGCGCGCCCACGAGCAGGCCGATCAGCAACCCAAGATCCCCCACCGCCCAGGTGGCGGCGATCTTCATACCGACCGGATACACCCCGGCCATGCAGGCTCCCGTCACGAAGCGCAGCAGCGGCACCATCGGCGAGGTCGGCGCGAAGGCCAGCATCAGGAGGTTGGCGAGGCCGGCCGCGGCGGCGCAGCCGCAGAACAGCCGGCGCAGGTCGAACCGATCGGCCAACCCCAGCAACGCGCTGACCAGGGTGCCGGCGACGAAGCCGCCCTGCACGCTGTTGGTCAGCAGGGCTTCCTGGAACGGGCTCAGGGACCAATGCGTGCGGATCGCGCCGATCGAGGCCGTGGTGGCGAACCACGTCGCCATGGCGGCGACCTCGCTCAAGAGCAGCAGCCCGATCGCCGCCCGCTTGGCGGTGATAGTCGCGCGGTTGGCCGCGTCAGCAAGTGCCATGGCCATGCTGCCTCACCTCGCAGCCGTATGGGCCACGAGGGGGCAGCCGCCGTCGGCCATGGGCCGGAACGCCTGATCGCCAGGGATGGTGTCGACGAGCTTGTAGTAGTCGTACGGCCCCTTCGACTCGGACGGGTCCTTAACCTGGAACAGGTAGAGGTCGTGGATGGTGCGCCCGTCTGCGCGGATGGAGCCGTGGCCGAACAGCGGGTCGTCAGTCGGCATTGCCTTCATCTGCGCGACGACGTCCGTGCCGCGATGCGCCTTGTCCTTGTCGAGGGCGGCGATCGCCTTCATCCAGTGCAGCATCGCCGCATAGGTGCCCGCCTGGTTCATCGTCGGGTAACGACCCCCGTTGCGTGCCGCGAACCGTTTCGCCCAGGCCCGCGTGCCGTCGTTGAGGTCCCAGTAAAACGCCTCGGTCAGGGTGAGGCCGTGGGCGACTTTCAGGCCGACCGAGTGGATGTCCGAGATGAAGGCGAGGAGCGCGACGAGCTTCTGGCCGCCGTCGGCGAGGCCGAACTCGGAGGCCTGCTTGATGGCGTTGATCGTGTCGCCACCGGAATTGGCGAGCGCGACGACCTGCGCCCCGCTACCCTGAGCCTGGAGCAGGTAGGAGGAGAAATCAGTGCTCTGGAACGGCGCCAGGACGTGCCCCAGGGTCTTGCCGCCGGCCTTCGTCACGGCTTCGGTGGCGTCACGCTCCAGGGCGTGACCGAACGCATAATCCGTTGTGAGGAAGTACCAAGATTTTCCGCCCTGCTTGATCACGGCGCGCGCCGTGCTGTTGCCGAGGGCCCAGGTGTCGTAGGTCCAGTGGACGTTCGTGCGGGTGCAGTTTTTGCCGGTCAGATCCGAGGAACCGGCGCTGGCGATCAGGAACGCCTTGTCTTTCTCGCTCGCGATATTCGACACGGCCAGGGCCACTGACGAGGTCGGCACGTCCACGATCGCGTCGACATGGTCGACGTCGAACCAGCGTCGCGCGATGGCCGCGCCGATATCGGGCTTGTTCTGATGGTCGGCCGAGAGAACTTCGACGCGGAAGCCTCTGGCGTCCGGCTTAAAGTCTTCGACGGCCATGCGCGCGGCCTCGACGGAGCCCGGCCCAGCGATGTCGGCGTAGAGGCCGGACTGATCGTTCAGCACGCCGATGCGGAAGGTCGGCAGCGGGTCGGCCTGCGCGGCGGTGAGGCCGCCAGCTAGGATCGCGAGCGCGAAGACACCCTTCATGGTCGTTCCTCCAGTGTTGTGAGCGGACTGCGATTGTTTTTGTCAGTCCGGCGGCGTTGCCGCGCGCGTCGTTACGTCATCGCACCCAGATCTTCCTCGCACGCATCCCATCCGCTCCGCCGTTGAACGGCCGCGCGAACGCCTAGCGATTCACGTCGACGACGACGCGGCCGCGCACCCGGCCCGCCATCAGCCGATCCGCGGTGGTCACGACGTCCGTCAGGCCGATCTCGTCGGTGATCGCGTCGAGCTTGGCCGGATCGAGGTCGCGGACCAGCCGGTTCCAGGCCTCGATCCGCTCGGGCCGTGGGCACATCACGCTGTCGATGCCGATCAGGCTGACGCCACGCAGGATGAAGGGAGCCACGCTCGCCGGCAGGTCCATGCCCTGTGCCAGCCCGCAGGCCGTGACGACGCCCCGGTACTTCACGGCGGCGCAGACGTTCGCGAGGGTATGGCTGCCGGCCACTTCGACGGCCCCGGCCCAGCGCTCCCGGGCGAGCGGCTTGCCCGGTTCCGAGAATGTCGCCCGATCCAGCACCTCAGCAGCGCCGAGGCCGCGCAGGTATTCGGCCTCCTCGGGACGGCCGCTCACCGCCACGACCGTGTAGCCGAGGCGCGACAGGAGGGCGATCGCCGTGCTGCCCACGCCGCCGGCCGCGCCGGTGACTACGACCTCGCCCTTGTCCGGCGTGACGCCATGGCGCTCGAGGGCGATCACGCACAGCATCGCCGTGTAGCCGGCGGTGCCGATCGCCATCGCCTGGCGTGGTGTGAGTGCCTCGGGCAGCGGCACCAGCCAGTCGCCCTTCAGGCGCGCGACCTGCGCCAGCCCACCCCAGTGGGTCTCGCCGACGCCCCAGCCGTTGAGGACGACGCGATCGCCGGCCTTGTGGTCGGGGTGGCGAGAGTCGCGGACGGTGCCGACGATGTCGATGCCCGGCACCATCGGAAATTTGCGCACGACCGGGCCCTTGCCGGTGATCGCTAGCCCATCCTTGTAATTCAGCGTGGAGTAGGCAACGTCCACGGTGACGTCGCCCTCGGGCAGTTGCGCCTCGTCGATCTCGCGCAGGCCGGCTCGGTGGCCCGCCTCATCCTTCTCGATCAGGATCGCCTTGAACATCCGGGGCACTCCGTGGGGCGCTCAGCGCGCCAGACAGGTCAGGAACTGGGTCGCGAACAGGTCAAGCGGCTCGGGGCTGCGCTCGAGCTTGGCGCGCAGGACCGCGCCTTCCCAGCCGATCCAGAAAAACGCCGCCAGCGCCGCGCAATCGGCATCCGCGGCGATCTCGCCGGCCGCCCGGGCGTCCAGGAAGCAGCGCTCCGTCCGCGCCTGCCAGTCGAGGAGCACGCCATGCAGGCGGTCCCGGAAGATCTCCGGCAGAGCGCTCATCTCCTGCCCGAGATTGCCGATGACGCAGCCGCGGCGGAACTCGTAGCGTGCCATGCCGGCCTTCGCATCGGCGACGAAATTCCTGATGCGCTGGATTGGAGCCGTAGGCGCATCAAGCAGCCAGCGGTCGAGCTTGCGCGCGAAATAGTCGGCGTACGCCTCGATCAGTTCGGCGCCGAAAACATCCTTGCTCGCGAAGTAGTGGTAAAACGAACCTTTCGGGACACCGGCGCTGCGCAGAACCTCTTCAAGACCGGTCGCCGAGTATCCTTTCTCCGATAGCAGCGCGACGCCCACCCGGATCAATGCCGCTCGCGACGTGCCGTAGGCCGGATCGGGCCTGGGCGGCCGACCTCGCTTACGTGCCGTGACGACAGAGGGGGCATCAACCTGCATGATTTAGAAATAGACCGGTTGATTATTAAATGCAAGGCGCCTCATAGACGCTTGTCGGGTGCGTTTCATGCACCGACCTTTCCGTCAGCAAGCCATGTCATCCGCAGAATCGAACCGCGCGGTGGGCATCGCGGCCCTTCTCGTCACCGCGCTCGGTTGGGGGCTGGGATGGCTGGCGATGAAGGTCGTCCTGCAAAGCTGGCCCCCGCTGTTCGGGCGGGGCTTGGCGGGCGTGATGGCGGCGATGCTGCTCGCCACTCTAGCGCTCGTGCGCGGCGAGCATCTCGCCGTACCCCGCGGGGCTTGGGCTCGGTTGGTGATGGCCGCGTTCACCAACGTCTTCGCCTGGATGGGCTTCTCGGCCCTGTGTTTGCGCTGGATCACCGTCGGCGAGGCGGCCCTGCTGGTCTACTCGATGCCGATCTGGGCCACGTTGCTCGCCTGGGCGCTCATCGGCAGTCGCCCGACGGTGCGGGGCTTCGTTGCGCTCGCGCTTGGCCTCTCCGGCATCGGTGTTCTGCTCGGTGCCGGCGGAGGGGCGCTCAGCGCCGAGAACCTTCCCGGCGTCGGCTTCGCGCTTGCCGCCGCGATACTGTTCGCGTTGGGTGCCGTTCTCAACAGAGCCCCCTTGGCGATGCCCCCGTTCGCGCTGACCGCTTGGCAGGTCGGACTCGGCTGCCTGCCGATGGTGGGCCTCGGCCTCGTCCTCGAACAGCCGGCGGTGACGTCGCTCAGCGCTGCGAGCGCTGTGGCGTTCGCCTACATGACCCTGATCCCGATGGCGGCCTGCTACTTGTCATGGTTCGCGGCCCTACGTCGGCTGTCGCCCATGGCGGCGTCCACATGCATGTTGCTGGTTCCGTTGATCGGCATCCTCTCGGCAGCCCTGCTGCTCGGGGAGCCCGTGGGCGCGCGCGAGATGGTGTCAATGGCGCTGACGCTCGGAGGTGTCGTCCTCGCGCTGAGGAAGTGATCGCCCCAAGCCATCATCGACGGCTGTCGATGAGACAGCCGCAGTCATTAAACCGGAATGAGCACGCGAAGCTGGTCCTGGTCTGCGCCTTCGAACGGCTGCTGCCAGCGGTGTCGTTGGCAACTCACTACGAAAGGTTGGGTCGGTAGAAGGCCGTCCGCTGTTCCGGCCCGCCTTCGCCGAAGCCGCCCTTCTGCTTTCGGCCAGCTCCAGTCGCGTGGATGGGCGCCTTGAACGACTGGGTTGGGTGGTTGAACGAACCCGCTCGCGCGGGAGGGGTGGCAGCTCCGAGGTTTTCGGATTGACCCGAGCGCCCGGCGCCGATTGAGCGTCGCCCGGCCCGGGCGGACGATCCCGGCTCCCTTCGAGCGGAGCCATCCGATGACCGTCCTTGCCGTTCCCGCCGCTGCCGGCGGCTCGCTGCGTCAGCGCCTGATCGACGACATGACCCTGCGCCGGTTCTCCCGGGCGACGCAGCGCAACTACATCCGCGACGTCGGGCGGCTGGCCGCCTTCCTGCGGCGATCGCCCGATACCGCGACCGGTGACGACCTGCGCCGCTTCCAGATCGCCCAGCAGGAACTCGGCCTCGGCGTGCCGACGATGAACGCCATCGTCTCCGTCCTGCGCTTCTTCTTCGTCCACACGCTCAACCGCCCCGATCTCGCCCGCAGGCTGGTCCGCCTCAACCATCCCCGCGCGCTGCCCGACGTCCTGAGCGCCGACGAGGTCGGGCGCCTGCTTGATGCCACGGTCTGCCTGAAGCATCTCGCCGCCCTGTCGCTCGCCTACGGCGCGGGCCTGCGCGTGGCCGAGGTCGCCGCGCTCAGGATCGGCGATATCGACTCGACCCGCATGATCCTGCGGATCGAACGCGGCAAGGGCGGCCGCGACCGCAATGCCATGCTGTCGGCCGATCTCCTGGACCTGCTGCGGCGCTGGTGGAGCGAGGGCCACCGGCAGGGTGTCCTGCAGCGCCAGGGCTGGCTGTTCCCCGGCCAGGACTGGGCACGGCCGATCAGCACACGCCAGCTACATCGCGTCGTCGTCGAGGCGGCGCGCGCGGCCGGGATCCCCAAGCGCGTCGGTCCCCATACCCTGCGCCACTCCTTCACCACCCATCTCCTGGAGGACGGCGTCGACATCCGCGTCATCCAGGTCCTGCTCGGGCACAGCCGGCTCGACACCACCGCCCTCTACGCCAAGGTCGCAACCCGGACGGTGCGGGCCGTGACCAGCCCCCTCGACAGGCTCGCCCTGTTCCATAGACAGGGGGCAGCGCCGGGCTGAGACGATGCCCGCCGCGATCGAGTTGGCCGACGTCTTCCGCGCCGCCGGTCCGGCCTATCGCGCCGAGCAGGCCGGGCATCTGAGCCTGGATACGCTCAAGGTGATGGCGGCGATCGAGCGCTGCCGCACCGCCAGCCTCGGCGGCCATGTCGAGGGCTGCGACGCATGCGGCCACCTGCGCGTCGCCTACAACTCCTGTCGCAACCGGCATTGCCCCCGGTGCCAGGGCGCGGCCGCCCGCGACTGGCTCGCCGCGCGCGCGCCCGACCCCCTGCCGGTCGGCTACTTCCACGTCCTCTTCACCCTGCCGCCCGAGATCGCCGC